>JAABUL010003221.1_pt1 | contig 24770 bp, 25 predicted proteins | sample 5559151 | NCBI WGS metagenome assembly JAABUL01 (sample SAMN10711876, study PRJNA513368) | rock metagenome | isolation source: Antarctica rocks | place: Antarctica: Victoria Land, Pudding Butte sud | reverse complement strand
CAAATGAATCAAACATCAGAACAAAATAACACTGCTAGCCAGGCACACTCTAAGCTCAAGCCTGATACAAAGCTGTCATTCATCGCAATACCAGGTTGGGCATGCTGCTTGTAGATCTGTGCTAGCATAAAATCATCCACATATGTTGCATACACAAGCTGGCCATCTGGGCATTGTTCTTGCAGCTTTGCGGCTGTGATGTCAGCCAACTGCCTTCTCAGGGCAGCACGTTGAACGCTCAGGGACACAACACCTTGCAACTGCTCCCTGTAGAACTGGATGCACGCTTGCAAGGAAGCATCCTCTGCCTCCGCATTGCTTTGAGCCTGCCTTGACACCACAGACTCAACATCCTGCATTAGCATCCATCTTATGGACTCTTTGTACAAGGCAGACAACATCATCACGGCATCAGGTCACAAGCTTGAAATGTTTTACTTAAGCTAGTGCTGCCGTCACAAGCTGGTGCTACAACAGCGGGTGGAGCTTCGATTCATAGGCTTGCAGTTTCACTAGCAGATAGCACATCAATCAGTGCAGGTGTTACGGCACTGTTGTGAGAACAGAGCGCGCCCGTGCAGCAGCATGCAGCAATGCAGACAGTTCATAAAGCTCAGGTGATGCCTGCTAGTATGCACATTGGTTTGAATGTAGAATATTAGGGTCTACTGAGAATATGACTAGTACTGAAGCACATCATACCCTACGCATGCAATTGAGATGTGTATATCAAGTATCAGAGTCTTTTTCCAGTTGTGACTTTTACTGAAAAGTGTCAGGTGGCCTTGCTACACTCACCCTGCTGTAGCTTGCTGATCCTGCATCTGTTTTGGCACAGAACTGTGCTGCTTCAGCTTCCAGCCGCTTCCGAAGATATGGCAAGATAAGGTGAGGCAGGAGAAGTGTTCCAGGGTCATCACAGGCTGATTCCAGCACATGAGCCTCCAGGAGGGACAGCTCAGCACACCCCGCCTCAAAGTCCTGAGCTACCTGCTGCTGCTGGGTCTGCATTGCGTCCAGCACTGACTGCGCCTTTCCAGCGGGGCACAGCTTTGGCCAGAACTCCTGCACAGAAAGAACAAGAAAAGACCTTACGTCAGGCGTCTCAATGTGGAGAAGCTTGAGGCGTTTCTTTGCTGGCGTTTTGTGCACAAGTCCTGCATATGTTTGGGTGAGTAATGCAAGGCAGTGCACAGCAGTAGCATGGTCAGACGACCACGTTGGCAGTCAAAGGGGCATTCCTGCGCTTCATCAGGCTCTTTATAGAGAGTTCAAGTTATGCTCTGCCCCTTGCAACAGCCCTTCCTCAACAGTTACATTTCATGTCATTTTTGCATCTTTGGTCAAGCTAGGCCGTGCTTCACATCCTCACCTCTTTGAACTTGACGCCCAGCATGTTGAGCGCATTTATGGTGGCCTGCATCTCAGCTGAAGTTTCTGGAGTCTGGCCTGTCTTGACCAATCGTCCAACATGCTTGATGCCTTCTTTCATGTCGTGCTTCAAGGCAGCTACTTGCAGGCCCCAGGCCTTCACCTTGGCATGTTGGGCTTTGTGCTTCTGGTAGGCAGCCTCAGCCTCATCTTGCTGTTTGATGATGACCTGCGCAGGTACATTGTTTGTCCTGAGACTAGCAACCCCATGTGTGCAAAAAAAATCAAGCGAAATGGTGTTGTGAACCAGGATGTTGCAAGGCATAGATGCTGTGACGGTGGCTGAATTAGCATTAAGGGTTTAGGGTTTAGGGTTTAGCGTTTAGCAAGCATTAACATACAACATACTTGCTTCACCTCAACTCAGCTGCCAGCACGCCAGCCGATGGAGCTGGCAACAAGGAGACTGATGCACCTATGCATGCAACTTGTTATTTTGTTGCAGCCACAGCTGGGTCAAATTGCGTTTTGCCCCAAGAGCTTCACCAGCTTACTTGACAGCTCTTGTTAGCTGAGTCAATCATGTCAAACAAACATGTGTAACAAGCTCTTGTGGGACAGTCTGCACCATTGCGTTTGTTCTCATGATGTGCACTCATCACAGTGTTTGAATCAGGCTGATCTGCATTGGCCTCCTACAGGTGTAGCAAAGGAAATGCTCACAACAACACTCTGTGGTTGTCACCTTGTTGATGCGATGTTCAAGGGGAGTAAGGATCTTCTCAAACTTGTCTGCATCTGTAGTCATATCATGCCAAAAGGACGCCCGCTGATCTTGGTGACGCAGTCTTGCCAATGCTGCATCCAAGTCAAACATCTCCTTTTGAAGGTGCTGGTCTTTGGCACTCCAGAAAGCCTGCTCTGCCCTTGCCTGCAATATACAGTGGACATCAGCTGCAGTGAACATGCTTTTGTCCGTAATGCACTGGTCCCAATATCTAAACACTTCCAACTGATCATGAACTGATCAGCAGCAGCAGCAGCAGCATCAGAAGCAGCAACAGTAAACCATCATTAGCGTCTGTGTAATGTTATTAGGACACCCCAATTTCCCTGTCCCGAAACCCTGCCCCAATGACACAAAGTAATTACAGGCAGCAAGTATAACGCAGGCAGAGTGATTGAATGGTGATACCCCCAATTTCGTGTTATTGCTGTAAACAACAACTGCTATATTAATTATTTGTACAACATCAACTATGTATACGTCAGTATCAGAACTAGGTTTTCTGGCATGTGCAGACCAGAAGAGTAGGCTGTTTTCTACAGCCTATGGTACACAATGCTGTGACAGGAGACTAGTGCCTGGCCAGGCAAAACAGAGGAGCTGATGAGTCAGCATACCTGACTCAGCTGCTGGTTGAGCCTGAACATGTGTGTGAACATCTTGTTGTCCATGTGGTGAGACAGACGGGAGCATCTGGCTGCAGCAATGTTGAGCTCCTCTTGCAGCAGGCACAACATGGCCGTATGGGGAAGCTCTGCAGCCTCATGACTGGGCCAGCTGGGTTTCAGGCTGCATACTTCACACACAGTTGGCATGGTTTGGGTTTGTGCCTTTTAGTCTAGATTGCACAGAACAAGGTGATTCAGCAAGGAGATTGTGGCCTGAATGCACTAGTAAAGCCAGAGAAGCAGCAGTGTTTGGTATTGTTTGCTCCGCCTGCGCTGCATCACTGGTTCCATGTTTGCGTTGCTTATATGCATCAAGACCCGGGAAGACCCAGGAATGGAGGAAAATGAGTAAGATAAGTTGACTCTGGACCAAAGGGTAGACGAGCGAGTGAGTGAGTGAGTGAGTGAGTGAGTGAGTGAGTGAGTGAGTGAGTGAGTGAGTGAGTGAGTGAGTGAGTGAGTGAGTGAGTGAGTGAGGTGAGTGAGTGATCTGACCAATATATCAGTTGGCGGCTGAGTGTATGGGCAAAAGAGAAAGAGGCATGAACAAGCAAGCTGTATGCACGCGTCACATAGGAGGAAGCAACCAGATTGCAGATGCAGTTCATGCCCAAGTGTAATAATACAGTAATCATAATTTAATGCATTCCAGCTCATGATGAGCTAGGTACGTGCAGGACAAGGCTTGTCTCTCCAGAGCAGCCTGTCTTGTGCATCCCAATGTGTATGCCATCCAATTCGGTTTTATTATGTCATACTTATGTTACATATATGTACTTGTTGTTGTCATTATTACAATTACCTCCTGCCCAGCGAGCTTTCACATTTTGCCACATGCTGTTTGCCTTGCATCACATCCTGGATCAGCGGCCACCAAGGGCCCAATTCAGCCTTTTTCTGTGCCATGCGCTTTAGGCATGATGTCAATGCTTGGAATGACTGGGCCACTAGAGATGCTGGCATGCCTAAATATAACAGCCTTGTCTCAGTTGGTTTTGGAGGTGCACACTGCACGCTTTGATTACACCGTTTTGTCAATTGGAAATTGACAAAAGTGCTTTGTTCAAGAATGTAATCAAAGAGTGCAGTGTGTATTTCAAGAAATCAAGATGAGCGGTATTCACTTCATGGAACGTTGAAAGACACTTGAGATGCTACTACAGCCACTCAGCATGTGCTCTGATGGGAATCAGAATCACAGCGAGACTGTCAGCAATCCTGTGCAGAGGCAATGTCACACGCACAATGGCTTCAACATCTCATATATGAACAGCAAGCACTGCAACAAGCCAGAGGGAACAGCAACAAAGAGTACTCAGCTGTCATGGCGTACAGCTTTTGGGCACATCTTACCAGGCAAAGGATTGCTCTGAGTGGGAACACCTTTGTAGCCATAAATCCAGTCCAAAACTGGCCCTGCTGATGTTGAAGATGGCCCTGAGGGAAGGGCTGAAGATGGCAGTACTGAACCAGGTGAGTTGCAGCGTTCATCGGCAGGAACAGTCCGGCGCTGAAACAAGGCCTCTGGATTTATCTTCAGCTTTGTGCCGTCAGGTGACAGACTAAACAGCTCAGCCTGATTTTGCTCCCTTTCTAGTCTCTGATGCAGCAAACAAACACTGTTGGATCTTCTTTGCTGGGGGCAATGTGATGATTGTGCAGTGATTCTGGTAAGCTGCAACAGACATAGCAAAGTGCAAAGGGTAGAGAAGTAGTGACGCATCAGTATTGCACAATCGAAGCATCACATGACAGCTGTAATGGCTGATCTGAATGTGTGCGACAGTGCATGGGAACAAGTGTACCACACGTGCCACGCTGTCTTCTGCACATCTGGTAGGTGCATTGGTAGACAGCACAGGTAGACAGCACATGCCATCAAGCACAGACATGAAGGTATGTTGACCCTCACCTTGCCCAGCTGGCACAAACTGGCAAGCATGCTCTCCATCCAAGCAGTGATTCTGTCAAGGTCATGAGCAGGTAGGTTGTCTATATCCTCAAAATCCAGCACAGAGTCCTGATTCTCAGCAGGTGGCTCTTCACTGCGCTCACCTGGTGACAGCAAGGTCCAGACTGCCCGGTTGACCGGACAGCCGAACGCATGGTGCCTGCAACAATGAAGGCCTGATGTTGATTGATATGCTCACAACTCAATGACATCAAGCCAATCTCTATGTGACAGATTGTGTCACACTCCAAATAACACAACACAGACATTGCATGCCCAGCAAACAAGCCCCAACAGTGTATGTTTGCTGCATCAAGGCTAAAGATTGAGCAAGATGAGGCTGAGCTGCTGACCTCGTCCATGACAGCACAACGTTGATGATCAAAGCAGAAGGGACTTAAGTGGGTTGCAATGGCAAGGACAGATCGTGGGCATCAGTCAACTCAGAGCCTACAACAGATAAATGTACCTTGCAACAACCTTGCGCAGATACACGTGCCTTGCAAAAGCATTGCACAGATTGGCTGCAATGCACAGCAAAAAGTCGTGTAAGGGGAGGTGAGAGAGGGGAACAAGGGCAGACAATGAGGCTTCTTGGAGAGATCTGTCACATAGAAAAGGTCACTCACAGGAAGCCATGCTCTTGTGATGTTAAAGCAGCAAAGATCATGTTGATGACAGCACTTCTCCTCTCGTACTGCCAAGGTCTTGTTCGTTGTGCAGATGCTTCACTCTGGTGGTGCTCTGCTATACTCTTCTGTAACAAAAGCCTGCACAGTAGGTTGCAGACTCAGCTTGTAAAGTTTGTGAATGGTCACAAAACAAACATAAGCACATACGTGTAGCCATGTGAGGTATGCAGAATATCACACACAAATGCGCAAAAACACTTGACGGCTTGTGAATATGATTTTATTCATGGGTTTGGTGCAACTGATGAGTCAACCATGTGCATGCCTAATAGATATGTGAACAGACAGAACAGACATCCCAGTCAAGCACGCTGGTGCATCCTGTTGACAAATGCTGCCATGCATATGCATCAGACAGCTGTGATAATCATAATAAGCATTTAAACACAGGCTTAGGTGATAGGTATCAGGTGAGTGCGGCGCAAGTCAGCTCCCTCCAGACAGGCTTGTTCAGAGTACCACAAGTGTCTTGAATCAACTTCAACTTGTGAACATGAGACGACACATCATCCTTTCAAAAAGTCTTTAGAGGGCTGGAATGTGCAATAAAGCCGATCGTTTTTCAATTATAAAAATTGATCCATTTTGTAAATAACTTTTGGTTTGAAGATCTTGTAGGTAGAAACATCAATACATCTGATAGGCATTATAGCTTTCATGCATCACAACTCACAGTTTGCTCTGAAGCTTGTGCAGGGCTTCTGTGGAAGCTGTGCTTTCTTGGGCTTGTTGCAGCAGGCTCTGCAGAGCATGAGGCACCCGCTGCTGGACCATACAGCTCCTGCACAAGAAAGCTCTCCTCATGAGGAGCTATGCAGTGATCAATGAATTGGATGGTCCAGCATGGCATTGGTTTGACTGCTCATACACTGCGCATTGGTAATCAAATGATCATTGCGTTGAGAGGTGGCACCAAATATATGATCTTGTGGTGATGTTGATATCTTGGCAACACTCAACCTCCACAAGCTTTCAGTAGATTTAGCTGAACTGACCAAAACTCAGCTTGAACACAAAGGACTGAGGTTTGACATGGCATCAGGAGATGCTTAAATGTTATCATTTGTGTCGCTGCTTGCCTGAATGATGCTGCAGCTGTGTGGGGCTTGCTGTTTGCATCCCATTGCCACTGCTTCCAGGTGCCTGTCTTAGCCAGGCGCCTGAGTCCATGTGCCAAGACTTTTGCCACCCCCTTTGGGTCTGCGGCGATAAGCAGAACTATGGCAAGGTAGATGGTAGATGCAGGGGTGTCATGATATGCCTAGGTCGTTGCATTGCATTCAGACTGTCTGCGGAGTACAGCCAAAAGTGCTTAAGTATGCAAGCTCAGGCAAGGTGTAAGAGCAGGATCATACGCTGTGTTATGTTGCATTCAAGTGAAGCATGACAATCTTGCGTGTTGGTGATGTCACATGTCTTTCGCAGAAAGAAGTTTTTGGCAATACGTTTACTAAGTTTACCTGTCAGTCTTGCTGCCTGCCTGTGCAGATAATCGACATCCAATGTGAGCAGCTCAACTTGCTGCTGCTCAGTTGTGCTGTCCCAAAAACGCTTGACCTGTAACGCCTGCTGCATGGTTCAATGCGTACGCACAGGCTGCCTGAAGCTCTTACTGATCTGTCTGCGTTACCAGTCCAAATGTGTCATGGGGGATTTTGAGGCCACTTGAATGTGCTAGTTGTGACCTGTGATACCAGCTGTCTTGATGTACATTTGGGTACACTCTCGATTTGGCGTCATCTCAGTGAATGTATGGCGAGACAGACCTGCTAAGCTTGACCTAACGGTGTGTGTGCTAGCTGCTGTTGACAGCTTTTCGGCAATTGGAAACATAAACCACGCGAAGCTTGCCACGAAGCTCGTTTGCGGACATGTTTTGAACGACATATGCGAAAAGACTCAAAGTTGCACCTTCAGGCGTACGTGATCCACCCTGTTTCGGACCGGCAAGACATAACGATAAACGTCTCAGGGACTAGCGCAAGTCACGAGCCCACTCTCTTCTGTTCGGTTGATAAGAAGATACGCACATCTCCTCATCCTTCAGGTCAGCACTTTGCACCAGACTTCCTACAGACTGAGATGGGAAGCCAAGCTACCCATGTGAGCTACTGTAGACAGCCACGTGCTGTCAATCCAGCGCGGGACGTTCAAGCAAAAGCGGAAGGATCACTACTTTCTGCTCGCAGCCCGGCAGCATGCAGGCTTGTGACCATGTGTCCCGAGAGAGCGCTTCTGCACAGTCTGATGTACCGAAGCTAGCGTCACAGTCGGATCCTGGTGAAGCTTGCAGTTGATCTCGAAGACCACCTTATACACGTTAGGTCTGAGACGTGAGCGAAATAAGTCACCATTTGACTCAGGAAAGTGCCCATCATGGCAGACGCTCAACTGCAGCGATCCATGGAGAAGGTCTTTGCAAGCACAGAAGCAAGAGTTGTTGCAGCTTACAAGGTTCCAGTACCCTAATTATCAGCAGATCAGGGACAGCAACTGCTTTGTCATCAACCTCAAGTTTCGTGTATTTACAGGTCCAGAAATGTATTCCAAGTACTACTTCCACCTTCTCCACAAAGAAAAAGCCTCCAAAGGTCTGATTGTACCAGTGCTCCTTTCTGCTCGCCACCAGGTGTTGCGTTTGAGCGACAATAAGTATATCGGAATGGCATGACATGCAGTCCAAAGGCAAGGAGCGTGTCATCTGCTTGACAGCAGAACGCCGAACAAAGCGTCGCGGATTTAAGGGGTCCCTGCACATTTGCAAAGTGTCCTCAGGCACAATGCAGGTACGTGCCCAAGTAACTCTTGTATGTTGGAGCATCAGTGCCATTCTTGGCTGTCACAGCAATTGCTGCTGCATGCAGTAGACATTGATGGCTGCTGACAAAAGCTCTGCTGCTGCTTCAGATCCAGAAGTGTTACTTGCTGAAATACATCACCCGTCTGGAAGCTTTTCAATCATCCGTGGATGCAGCAACCCCTGCATACATTGAGCTGCACCTGTCAAACACCACATTCACCAGTGAGACTCGCAAGGCCTTCCAGGTTCCAGGTCCTCTTTTGGTGGACATCATTGGCAGTATCTACTTGTTCTGCAAGTAAGATCCTGTGCAGTCCTTGCATCGTGACCAGCTGAAGCCTTGCCTGATGCATGGCAAGCCTGCCAGCACACCACAGGTTTGGTCATTGCATCTGTTCATTGCAGTGCATTAATATTCACTGGGGGACTCTGTGTGGACACAAATAACGTTTTGTAGGTCTTTGAGAACTATGTCCTGCTGCGCCAAACCATATGTATTGATTTTGCCGCCCTTGCACTTTGTGTGCCGACTGCGCTAAACTGTCAAAAAGTGTCATTTAAATGGCAGGAAGCATGAGAAGAGGCCGCCAGCAGTGTCAGGCATTGACATTGCTCTCCTTGACACTTGGGCAGCACAGCAGCAGGGCAAAGACAGTCCTCTGGAGGGCATTGGTGCCTTTGGTGCAGCCTTGCTTGGAGGGCAAGACAGCTTGGATGGGGCTGACAGAGAAAGCCCTGCTTCCCTTGTCTCTGCAAAAGAGGAGCGGGATCTGCAGACACTGCTAGAGATGTTTGCTATGGGAGTGGGCGATGTGGAGCAGTTTCAAATGCGCTTGCAGGATGAATTGGCTGCACTGGAGGTATGTCACATCACTTCTATCTGTAATGGCACCCTGCAGACATTATCTGTACTTGAGCAAAACAGTGGTGGTCTGCTGGATGACAACCAAGAGCAAGTCTGCTACATGTCAGTGCAAGTCATGCTTGCCTGTCAATGGACTTATTTGACATTTGCATGTGTGTCACTTCATATTAGATTGTAGTGCATGAGGGGAGGCTGCAGGTCATTGCGCACTGCACTTTATTGACTCAGTCAGGGTGCTAATGTGCATGCCCTGTTTGCTGTGTACATAGGCTGCTAATGTGCATGCCCTGCTTCTTATGTACATAGGCTGCTAATGTGCATGCCATCTTGGAGAGTGGGCCTCTGGTGCACAAGGTGCAAGTGCGGCTCAATGACAGTATTGGCCTCATTGATGACCTAGATGAGACCCTGGCTATCTTTGACCTCAAGCTGCGCCATATGCGTGAAGACATTGCAGCCATTGAAGCACGCAACAACAGGTGTGTCTCCTGTGCCATTCATGACAGTCAGTCCACATGTTGCATGGCAATACAGCATGACAATCTACACTAGGCGTCAGAGTGTGTACATTTATCATGCACTGACAGGTTTGGCTTTTGAGACAAACACTTTATTGCTACAGTAGACAAGCATGTTTTGCACTGCTCATGCTACGTACAAGCTCGCAAGGCACGCTATGTACAGATATGGGCTTCAGCAAGCACATCAAGAACAGACATTGAATCTGCAGGCCACCAGCAATGACAGTTGATTTGTCACTGGCTTTGGTTTGCATAGGTTGGAGCTGCAGACCCGGAACAATGAGAAGCTGATGACGGCTCTGGAGGAGGTGCTGGCACGCCTGGACCTGCCCGAAGACACTCAGGACCTGCTTGAGCAAACAGATTTCGACGATGCCAAGTGAGTTGCTGCTGTCATGCCCTCAGCATGGCAGGAGGTGCCTGCATGGTTTTGAAATGTCTTGCCTGTACTCTGACAAAGTATCACCAGCAGCATCAGCACTTGCACGAGCCATGTCTCGGTGCCAATGTTGCAACATGTCAGTACGATGCCACATGGCTTCTTACTTGATGGTCAACGCTGATGTACTGCACCCAACACAGCATGTTGTTTGGCCTCTGAGGCTTCTCTTGTGCTACAGACCAGCAGTGTCGGGTGCTGAGCAATCGTATTCCTGTGCAGTCTGGAGGATTTGGTGGCTGGGGCATGGGAGGTACAGGACCGCATGGACCGCCTGGCTGATGCTGCTGATAACCCCCGCGGCCTGGATCGTGCCCTTGCCACCATGTCTGCTGTTGCTGAGCAGCGCACCAAACTACAGGTGAGCCATGCAGCTCTAGACTGGAGCACTGTAAAGAGCCTATCCATCATGTGCTCGAACCAGTCTTTGCAAGTGACGTTTCTGATGTGTCTTGGGAGCTTGCTGGTAGGCGCCTGGTCTGGTGTGATGCGCAGCTACTTGCAATGCGGTGTACAGAATCAGGATGTGCCATGAAACACCAGGCAGTAAATTGTTGACACCTGGCATGCAGATGGGTATTCCATTGGGCGCTGCACGGCCGCTGTCTCTTGTGCAGCACATGCTGACAATGGCATAACATGCATGCAGGCTCTGAGCATGGTGTTTATGGAGCGTGCGTGCCGGTACCTGAGTAGCCAGATGGCCCACCTGGGGGATGTCGTGCTGGCCAACCTCAGCAAGCCGCAGGGCAGTGTGCACCGCAGCATGCCTGACCACCACAACATACGCCACCGCACCCGCTTGCTGCACCCCCTCCTGCAGGTATGAACACCTTGTGTCAGTTCTCTTGGCGTCTATTCCAACTCTGCCTCATGCTTAACTTGGCACCCAACTGATGTGTAAACTCAGTATAACAATAAACTTGGACTGGAGAGAATTGTTTGCAATGGTTGCTGATGTTGCGTGGGCTGCCTTGCACACTTTGGTTGCATGGCATGAGATAGTCCGGTTCTGCTAACGGCACCTGCTGTAGCAGCTGCAGTGCCTGGCTGCAATGCAGGCTTCAGGTAAGACCTGCCTGTCTTGCAGGTTGTTCAGGCAATACAGCCAACAGCTTTGCCAGGCTTGAGGGAAGCCTACACCCAGACAATGAATGTGGTCATTCGCAAGGAGCTGCGCCTGTATGCCAGCAACCTTCGCAAGGGAGTCGCTGCCCATGTTGCCAGCAGTCCTTCTGAGCCTGATATGGGCCTGGCTCACAAGCGGGTATATACCTTCAGTACACAATACAAGATGCTGCGTCTTATGCTGCACATGATTGCCTTGTCAATGGCAATCATGCCTGCACATGTGAGGCAACACATCTCAAATCCTGGTACTGCAGGCAGCTCGAAGTCAAGTGTCATCTTGTTTTGGCAGGCGTGGCAGACGCTTGCAGTGGACTCTTTGCCACAACACAGCTAGAGATTGCCTATGCTCTGTGGTGATGTCTTGTGCGGTCATACGCACTTTTCTTGAGTCTGCTGAGCATCAAAATGGTGAAGCCAGTGTGTGTGATTGCAGGTAGACTTGCTGGAGGGCCTACAAGGCAGCAAGCTGTCCTTCTCCAGCCGGTCTGACTCAGACTCCCTTTTGCATGCCCACCATGTGGGCACTGGCCTGCCCTCCCCCAGCAATGCTAAGAGGGGTACCCTGATACCCCACTCTGCCTGGCAGGCCTTGTTGGATACATGCTTGCCATTCCTGCTGGCAGAAAGCAAGGCAGCTGCTGACTTCTTGTTGCTGTATGACGTGGCGCTGACTGCCCCCCTGTCAGGCTCTCCAGGCAATCGTGCAGGTTGGCATTGCAGCATCTGATCCCGTGGCCTACTGTCACACTGATGTGCTGGCATTGCTGCTGAATATGGTCATGCTGATGTTGTGACTGCATGTGCAGCGTGCCTGCCATCATGCTCTTACACCAGAGTCACTTAGAACAGCAGCTCAGATCACTTACAAAAATGTTGCCAACAACAGAAAGCATTCAGCAGTTGAGCATATGCAAGTTGATGGGTTTGTGGCATGTGCAGCATGCAGGGCAGCACCTTGCTCGACACCCTGTGTAGCATGAAACCTTATAAAGGGTTTGCAAGTGCGCTTGACTGCAGAAACCAACCCAGTCAGTCCCAGCAAGAGTAAGGCGTATCATCGCTCCACCTCTTCCCAGCCCAGCAGTCCTGGCGGGGGCCAACCCCAGCTGAGCCCCACTCGCAAGGGCTCTACTCAGGTGCTTGCCAAGTCGAGGGCCACCAAAGCAGGGAACCAGGCTGAGGACCTGGCTCCTGAAGGCCCCAGAGTGCTTTCTGGCATGCTTGATGGCATTCAGATAGACTTTCAGTCCCTGGTCAGTCCCGCAGTGCACATCTCAAAGTGAACACCACTGTTGCATGAGTATGCTTGACCCTTGCACATGCGTGATCAGGCTATAGTGGCAGCATACAGCCAGTGACCTTCAGTGGTGCATTGCTTGGTCGACAGGCGGAGCAGATAGTATCATCATTCACCTGCACTGGTTGCTTGTACTTGAACACAGATCTCACATTCACAATCAGGCTGACTGAGAGGCTGCAGTGTCCTGAAACATGTATAACAAAACAGTGTAAGATGTCCTGCCAGTATTTTGCAGCCTGATCACCTGCAATGTCCCAGTACAAATAGACATATTACATCGCAGGTGGATGTGGTAGGAAAGAGCAATCAGATGTTGGCAGTGCCAATGCTGAGCCTGACTCTAACATGGGCTGCCAAGCTGAAGGGCAACCAGCTGGGCCAGCCTTTGAGTGAACTGCTGGCTGACTGCTGCCAGCGCCTGCGTGCACACTTTGCTCAGTTCATCTTGGACAGGGTGAGCATGTCTCACTGTCTGCAATGTCGTCCTGCGTTTTAATCGATGCTGGTTGCAGACTTTGTGGGCTTGCGCATTTTTCACAATACACTTATGAGTTTTGTTTTGCCATTGCCAGCATGGACCAAAGCTAACAAAATTGCGATGCTGATTGCTAAGGCGCTACATTCCTCATCTTATGTTACGCCCTGCTGCGCAAATTGACTTCCTGCCCCCCCCCCCCCCTCCCCCCTCCCCCCAAAGCCTCCAAGCACGGTCCCCTTCAAGCAGAAGCTCAAGGATTGTCACTTGTGCCAGAGGCCACTATGGCTGCATGCTTGGTTTGACATGTGCTGTGCCTGCTGCATGTAGGTGGCTTCCATCAGCAAGTTTGAGGGAAAGGGCCCCATTGGGCTGCCTGGCGGGGACAGTGTGAAGGGGCACCACCTCTTGCCCTTCCTGCCAGCCTTCACTGCCTTTGTCACCCGCCTGCAGGAGCTGCTAGTAGGTATGACGCTGCACCGGTTGTTGCTGTCAGGGTGTTTGAAGGCAGCCTGCGCTGTGAGACCATTGTGCAGCATTAAACTGGCAACCCAGTGTGCTGCAGCTACTGCATATGCAGCCACCAGCATTGCAGCAGGTACATGATACTTCTGCATGCAACTCTCTTCGCAGCATGCAACTGCGACATGTGCTACAGGTAAGCATGATAGCTTGTCACATCAGATCGTACTCATGAAGACATCTGCTTTGGTATAGTCACTGAAAATCGCCTGTGTACATCTCGTGCAGATGTCACCTTCACATCTCATGTAGAGTCCCCACGCCGCATGGCAAGTGTTTCCAGCACAAAAGATGCCAAAAATGATGACGATGGCAATGGCAGTGATGACAACAAGGAGGATCAGGGGGATGATGATGATGACCTGTCGATAGCAACAATTACAGATGACGATGATGATGACAATGATGGGGATAGAGATGATAATCTTGTAGTCAGGTGAGGTCTGTTCATCTCGGCATTCCACACTTTGACAGCAACGTTTTGAGTCATATATATATATAGCTTTTAGTTGTACGTCATTTGTGCAGACTTGCATATCCTGCTGAAGTCGCAGCCTGTGTGAATTGCGTGCTGTGTACATTGTGCGCAGTTACAGCCATGTATGGCTTCAGCAGATGTATTTATGACCTGAGTTTGTTTTGCTTGATTACTGCCAAGATCATTAGACTCAGTGGTCTGTGGCCTCAATGTACTCGTCCCTGATAAACTACTCATGCTGTGTAGCTCTGGAAGGAAGCAAGGGGTCATGCGCAAGGCTGCATCGCACGAGCAAATCTTGAGTATGAGAAGTCAGGGAAGCTTGCAACAGCCCGGTGGCCCTGCAGCTCTGGGCCATGATGTGGTCATCTCCTATGACATACCTCTTGCTCAAGATCTCAAGGACATCAGGTATGCGGCTGCTGTCACACATGCTGCGTGAAGTCTGCAAGTAAGAAACAGCAATTTTCAGCTTCTCGTGACTGTCAAACACGACTGTCAGCCTGTCAGGTCTTAGATTTTGGGGGCTCATATTACTTGCACAACCACTTCATGCAGTTTCAGAGTATCTTGCACTGTCTGTCGTTGCCAGTGCAGTAGCAAGGAAGGGCAGGTGACCTTGAACACCAAAGTCAATGTCGCACACCACTTAGACTGCATGCAAAGCTTGCATTTGCAGGTTGATTTCTTAGTCACTTGATAAGCTTGGAAATGGGCCTTGACTGGTTTGGTGCAGAGAAGTGGTGAACCCAGGATATGCCCAGCTGGCAAGAGCCATGTTCCAGACATTGGAGCGGCTGGCTTCCACAGACATGAAGCATGGGGACAGGCTGCGCCTTGAGAGCTATGCTTACTTTGTGATGGCCATTTCAGAGGCTGGGCGGGCAGTGCCTGTGCTGCAATGGCACGTGCGCCAGGCTGCAGCAGCCAAGCAGAGGGCCATGCAGGCCTATGTGCAACAGCAGCTGGAGCATGGCAAGTTCTGGAAACTCATGGAGTTCTCAATGGTGTGTCTGTACCTTTGCACCGGCTGATCTTGTTTGTGACTTTGATCAACGCTGTCCTGAAAGACCAGTGTGTACCTCATGCAGGTGTGCAATAGTCAAGTCTTCAAGTCTGGCATGCAGCTGCTTGCTGACACCATGTGCATTTACTTAGTCTTAAAACGTGTCATGTGTGTCATCTCTCTGGGTGCATGTTGTATAAGTGCTTGGCCAAGCTGTGTGCCTTTTTGCACTTTGACTGTATGCTCTATGTGGTACATGTCAGCTCTCTGTCACCCATGTGCTCATGTCCTGTATGCTGTACTGCAGCATGTGGAACAGCTGCTGAGGGAAGTAGGTGCAGAGGAAGTCCCTTTCCAGCTGCACTATCAAGCTACAGATCTACGTGCGCTGCTGCAGTCCACAATGCACCATGTTGAGAAGAAAGTGCACAGCATGCTAGCACGTGTTCAAAAGCATATGGGCAATACCTCACCTGCTTTGGTTGCTGAGGTTTGGCCAAATATTCAGACGTGTTTGCAAACACAGTATGAACGTTTGGCAGAGCAAGTAAGAACATGTTACGCAACTGTTCAGCTCCCTGTAAGTCCCACTCAATTCAACAGCATACTGATTTCTGTAAATACCTCGGTAAGCTGAGCAATATCATGTACTGAGCAAACAGCAAAAAAATAGAGTCCAGAGCAAGTCAAAAATGCTATAGTCAGGTACGTAAGCAAGCAATGAATTGGCCTTTTTGAAGCAATGATTTTGGCACGAGCTGGCACTTTTGAAGCCTGGTGACTGCTGAGAGGGCTGCCCAACACAGGCCATACGCATATGTCAGCCACCATTGCAGCTTGAGCTTGATGTCATCAAGTGTTGACACAATCAACTTGTCATGCTGCCTGAGGGGCAGCCTTGCGCAGCTGCACCTGTGATAGATGAGTTTGCCAGATGCGAGTTACTGCTGTGTTGCCTGCAGGCCTGAATATGCACTTTCATGTTTGCCTTGCTGCCAAAGCAGATGCACGTTTGTCTCTGAGCCACAATTATCACATTCGAATGGGACACTGATGTGCAACAGAGCTGAAGGCCAGTGCGTTGCCTCCTGTTTGAACTGCACTGCTGCCTAAACGGCCAATAGCATTCTTCAGTCCTTTTGACTGCTGTCATTTGTTGGCCACTGCGCTCTACGCAGAGAGCGTGAGCTCAGGTGCAGCATTGCTTGACCTGGATGATGGCTCCACAGCCTTTGGGCCGTGCAGTGCAGCTGTGAAATTGCCAGGCTCAGGCAAAGTGCTGTGGCTTGCAGAAAGTGACAATGGACTTTCAAAACGATTGCGCCAAGCTGCTCATTAGACAGGTATGAAGCAAGCATGACAAGGCAGTGGCTGGTCCCTCCGCTCGGCTCATAAGTTGGCATTAGTCCCCTTGCTGACTTGCTTTCAATATGGTCTCGCTGTCATGTTGCAGAAGCTCAGTTTGCTGCATCACATACAGTGTGCGGCAGGAACACTGCTATTTGCACCACTCAATTGTGGAGGTCTTGCATCAAGACAGAGTTGAGAGATCCAAAGTCTCACCCAATATAGTCATATGCGTGCAACAGTGCAAACTGCGCATTGGCTGGTACACTTTTGCGGGAAAGGCATAAATGGCCAAGCTGCTAGCCAGTGTATCACTCCATATCCGAGCTGAGTTGCAATCTGCTAGATACTCTGTGTGACTTGGATGCCTTGGTCGCATGATGCCTGGCAAATAAGACTGTGCACCACCAACAAGAGGCCACAGCTGCTTGTCTGCAGGTCAGTGTGAAGTGACAGCAGTATTGGACAAGATGGTGCAGCGTCTCGCTGGAAGGTCTCACATATCCTATCCTTGTCTCTGCAAATCAGATGTCAGTCTTTCTTGCTTTTTAACGTGTCGTGTACATATAGTGTTGAGCATTGTTTGACCAGTCAGCTCTCCTACCAGCCACGGCAACTGTTCAGCATTTGACAAAAGCTGACAAGAGCAACACATGTGCTTGGCACCTGCAGTAGACCAGAGCAAAAGTATATGAGAAAGCAGTCTGAGCATCAGGGCAATTGCTGCATGTTACGGATTGTAACTTTTGTCACACAAGCATCAGCCACACAACATGTATGCCCAACTTTTGTCTGACGGCCTGTACTGTACCTAACTCAGTGCTCAGATGCTGTGTATGCAGTGTGCACAGGATGGTAGCCATGAAGCCGTACATTACGTAGGTTTACAGTGTGAGTCGTGCTGCGATGCTTGCAGGTTGCAACGCCCCTGGCCTGGTGCAACCGCTTTTGTCGCCTATCGCACGGAACGCTTCTTATTTGCCTGGCAAGCCCAATAAAATCCAACCTATCGAGTCAAACAAATTGGGAAGCACAGAGCCACTAAGGTGTGTATTAGCTTGCGGAATAGCTGCACACCGGCTGGAAGTAAGCACGCTTGGTCAAAATGCTCTGAAGCATCCCCGGCAGCACAGACGGTAGAGTGAGTAGTATGTGACAGGCTACTTGATCTTGGCGCCATCACGTTGCCACTTGTAAGTGTAAGTTGGCAGTTGCTTTGGTTCCGGAGCAACTCCTGTAAAAAGCCAAGCGAGACTCCCGTCCAACTTCGAGCGCTATCCGCGTTCCTTGCAGGGGCACTATCAGGCTGCAGACGACGAAGGTGAAGTAACAGCGCAGCTCGACATCAACAAGCGTGAGCTCTTCAAGGTAGAAAGCAGAAGAGCAATGTGTACGACATCTGCAGCGGGCGCACGTGCCAGAAGCGAAGGAGTTGCTCCGGAGCCATAGCTGCAAAGGCCAACTGTCAATTGGCCTGGCATGCATACTTCAAAGAGGGACGCTCATGGGAAGATTTATGCATGTATCTGCATATCTAAAATGAACTCTGGGATATGCACAAGTGTATATCTGGGCAGCCCTCTGCCTCCTGAACTTTAGGGATGTGCAGAGCTTGAGAGAACACTTTTGTACCGTATCAGTGCACGTGCTACTGTGGTAGTGACCAGTTGTAACCAACTGGCGTGACCGACAGACCCTATTTATGTACATGTGTCATGTTCGCAATCATTTGCCACACGACTAGTAGAGAGTCAGATGATGTCAGTGGAGGGAAACTGCGAAACTTTTTGATGTTTGACCCCCACAAATGCATTGTGGTATGTTCAGCCTGTCAGTGTTGGGACGTAAAACACAGAAATGCATAGCCACATTGCGGCAGGGATACCCGACGTTCATTGTAGACACTTATAAAATAAGTCAGTAAAACTCAGCGCCTATATAGTATTGTCTTATCGCACCTCGTCCAGTGTTATAACTAATTAGGTGCATTTTGCACCAACAGAGCTGGACATATAACCAAATGTGTAGCAATTGGTTTCAGTTTGTTGCATGACTGGTACCAGGCACACAGTGAATATATGTGCAAAGACCTGATGTCAAAGCAACATTAAGCAAACTCTCATTGATAACAATTCGCAAGCAACAATGTGCAGCAGACAGCAGTACCGGCCAACCTCACCAGCCAACCAGTTTATCTAACAGACCTTAAATCACAAAGAGTGTGGCAACCAGGCTTATTGGGCGCTCTGTGGCAGCTTCCAAATGCCCTTCCAAAAGTAAACACCAGTGAGGGCCACACAGTCTGCCGTGTATATGAAGGGGAAGCTCTTCCAGACAAAAGGCAAGACAACATTGATCAGGGGGACCAGCAGAAACAACAGGTTCAGTGCATCCTTCTCTTGTGCATCGCATTCACGCGCTCTCAACGAGGGTATGGTAAACATCCAGATTGACCACATCCTGCAGCACATCACGTCATTGAGATGACGCCAAGAAGCTGCCAACTAGTCTCAGTCATGGCATTCACACATGAATGCTGAAGCAAATGGTTCAGTTACTGGGTGCATGTGACGTTTCATGTTGCACAACATGTAAGGCCTTGCTGCATGCATACAGCTGTTGCTTCCTGCAAAGGGAGAAGTTCAATGATTGCTCTGCATTCTGGAAGACTGATCATCAGCTACAGCTTACCCCATGAGTCTAGGAATGTCTGGTCGCTCTGACGGAAACAATATGTTGAATGACAGAAATCCTCCCACCTGCACCACCAGGCATACACCATGTTACAGCTGCATTCTGACACTGTGCACCACAGCATGTATTGGCAAATCTGTGAACCCGTACTGTCATGAAGCTTACCACTAGACCAATCCAGGCCTGGGCTTCAAATATCTTGTATAGTGTGCTACCTGAAATCGTAAAGTCAGATCACAGGAGTCCCTTGATTTTGTGGCTGACACAGACAGCTGGTTCAAGTCGAAGGTTCAGTTGGCTTCACTGACAGCCAGCACAGAGTCATAGCAAACTCACCCTTGAAAGCTGGATTCTTGGATGGGCCAGATGCTCTGGGTGCAAAAGTGGTAGCTGCACCTCTGGCAAATTTTGAAACCTGAGAGCAACCATGAAGAGCATCGCTGAGGCTGAGGCAAAGTTAGTAGACTGCCGTCTTTGTATGCAAGCTTGCAAGGCATACCTCTTTATTCAAGTCCTTGTTTTGCGCTCGGTTGTCACCTGCGAGTTGAGCAAGATATCATGTCAAAGCCAGGATATGCATCAGTTCATGCACGTGAAGCCTCGCTGAACTTTCCAGCACCTGAGGTAGAGGCTTCTGGCTGCACATCTGGATCACTAGCTGCACGGATTTGTGTTTTGCACGGGCAAGTCTGAGATGATCGAAAGGCTCTGCTGCTGTGCAGCCTTCGGAGTTGAAGAGGCGCTAGCAAGGACGGACGGTGAGACTGAGTGTGCAAGCAGTTCATACTGTTATGGTACACGCTCAGCTCGCTGCCTGAAGCCTACGTCACCAATACGCACGGAGAATGGATTATATTCGAGCAAGCTTTTGAGTGCAAGTGCTCGTTTCAAGTGAACTATTGACAGGTTGTGTACACCTAGGGGCTCTGCAACAACCCACGCAGGCGTTTCATGAGATTACATTCTGATTCGAAGCGAGACGAACAATCGCTTACAGTCAGCAAATTCGCTCCTCTTCATCCTGGTCTGGAAGTCGTGACCTGACTAGCGTTCCTTGCGACAGGACGCGGCAGGTTCTGCGGCAGCAGAAGTTTCACTGGTGTCGCACATAGTATTGCGAGCCACTCAAAGCGTCACATCCCACTCGCCGGAACTCGCTTCGATCCTCAAGTCGCGTGCATGTACACACTCTATTGTGATCTGCTTTGGAACCTGGGCAAGTACCCTTGACAGTGCATCTGCAGTCTCATATCCATTGAGCAATAGCACTGGCCGATGCCAATGAACGACAGCAAAAAGTTTGACGACCCGCTCTCAGGATTGGCCTTTGCACGGGAGGACGAGGTGAACTTGCCGGTCAACTCGTCCGAGCAAGCTAGGCCTTGCAGCTCACGCATAAAAAGTTTCATTGCGGTGACAGGAGCTAGACGAAGAGATCCCGTTTGACGACCCTCCTGAAAATCCTCCACACGCACAGGTAAATAATTTGATGCCCGTCTGCTGGCTACCGTCGACTCACTACTGTTAATCACCTGCCATCCTCTATCATTCCAGGCGGCGTTCTTGGATTTGGATCCAGGATCCAAGGAACCTCTCCTGCAGCAACAGCATCACCAGCAAGGGAACACACAGTCTAGGAGCAACCAATATGCACCACAAAGCTCTCAGCAACAAGAGTCAGATCAGTATGCCACCACTAGGCTTGACACACTTGCCAGCTATGGCCAGCTTGTAACTCCACACACCTTTAACGATGCACTAGATGTCAGCCAGCATGAAATTCGACCTCAGCGAGGGGCACAATCCAATGAAGCTGGTTCTAGTAGCAGCACGTCGCTGCCTCATGGCCAAACGCAAGGCAGGAGGCCTCAGATCAGTGTCACTGACCCTGTCAAGCACACAGAAAAGTCTCTGGTGCCCGGCGTCAGTGGAAGCTATGTAACATACACAGTGACCAGCCGTATGACACTGCCCAAATACAGCAGCAGAGGTGCTTCAGTGCGCAGGAGGTTCAGAGACTTTGTGGTGAGTACTAGTCCATACCCAGCTGAACCACACAAACAGTGTTTGCCTCTTCTGGTAACGTATTCATGTTGTGAGCCATTTGCAGCTGTAGCTGCTGTGTAGAAATATGTGGTCGCAAAACCCAGATGCATTGTGCCCATGCATATGGGATGTTCATGTCTTTGGATGACGTACGCCAAATGTGCACATGCAGGCGTACTGTCCAAAGGACTGATTGCATGTTTGCAACTCCATTGTGCACTCTGCATTGTTGCGATCAACCCCATATGCCATGCTGCTGCTGTCTTCTTATTTATTTAGTCGTGATTGGCCTATTATACATGGCATACTCCAATGGTTGCCGGCATAAACTTACATTCCTGCCAAGGCTAAGGCCCTACCCCAAGCTTTTGGCAAGAACCCCATGAGAGTGCTTGGGCTCTTGTGTTGCTGTCTTCTTCTCTCTTGTTAGTCCTCTCCTCTCCAAATTGACATGAGCAGCTCCTTGCCAAAAGCTTTAACAGGTGGCATGCATGCAGGCCTTAGCAGAGCTGCTGAAGGTGACTCACAGGGGCTACTTCATACCGCCCCGCCCTGAGAAGAACCCTGTAGAGGGCCAGAGGGCCAGCGATGAATTTTTGGAAGTGCGGCGCAATGCTTTGGAAAAGTACATCATCCAGCTGGCAATGCACCCAGCCATTGTGCAAAGCGATGTGAGTTCTGCTGTTCAGCTGTTGCTCATGGTCTGTGTGCTAAAGAATACACACACATTATGCTTGGAACTGCTCTCTTGTGGCACTACTTGCACAGCATCAGCCAAATGCGACCTGATTGCTACTAGGGCCGATACCCATACTCCTTGCCTTTTGTATAGACAGTAGCTGCTGCAGCACAGCGCCCTAGGGAACTGTTTGCGGGTGTTTCAGGACACAGTCTGAGGCAACTTTTGTGGCACAAGAGTGTGCTGACAATGATGTGAAGCGTTGCGCACTTGCACATGCTCTTTTTGTACGGTATGCTTGGTGATGCTTCTGTGCTGTGCTGCGTTGCTCAGGAGTTGCATGTCTTCTTGGAAGCAGACTCGCCGTTGGGGTCTAACCTGCAATGGCAGCAGCTGCAGCCCATGCATGGGTCCATTCTGGAGGGGGTGGCACGCCTACCCAAGCAGCTGTTTGGTGAGCATTTGTTTCGTTTTGTTAAACCAGTACCTTACAGTCTGGGGTGTGTAGCCAGTTGTGACTCATCAGACATCCTGGCTTGAAGAGTCATGGTCGCCTGACACCTTACATGCACTATGCACCTGCAAACAATGTTGTGCAAGTGATGGTCCTAGCTTGCATGGGTTTCCTTTGAGAATGATCCAAGTTCTCAAACAGCCTGTACAGCTTAGGCAGCATATGTTCATCCCTGGTCGTTATGTCGCTGAACTATACATCACTCAAGAGTTTTGATGTTGACACCTGTGATGGCAAGGTCCAGACAGTCCTGATGCCAAACCTGTTCAGATTTCCTGCATATCTCAAATCAGAGCGCACCCTGCATGACATTGCAGTAAAAAGCTGATTTGTATTTGAACAGACACCTCGTGTTGTGCTGACAGCTGTTGCGTGATGTTGCAGGGCAGGATCCAGCAGCACCTTCACCAACAGAGGCTGCCACAAACACAAAGCACACCTCAGATCTGCTGAGACGCTTCAAGGAGCTGACTGTGAAGGAGCCCAAAGACCCAGGAGCCCTTGACCAGCCCGAAATTGACCTCAGGGTAAGCCATCATCTCAGCACAATAGACTTGGTTGTCCCATTTTTGCACTACGTCCTATGCATCGTTCAGCTGCATGCGACTTGTCCATAAGCTGGTTTAGGCTTCCTCGTTTGTTGTTCTGAAGAAGCACGCACCTTTACGCATCAGACCAGATGTAAGGTTCACACACTTGCAATGTAGTTTCTGTGCTGCAATATGTGATGATGGGGCATGTACTAGCTACCAATAGGCCTGATTGCCGTCCAAAACATGCTTGGCAGCAAAGGGCCAGGTCTGCAATCTAGCAAAGTTTGACAAGCAGCACAAGGCAAGTTTCTGTTCAGCATTGGCAACTAAACAGGAATCTGACCATGTGCTGATTGTCAAGCATTGGCAACTATTCATTCAACTTTGTGAGGTGATGCCCATTGCCATCTGGCTACATATGGGCATAACCAGCGACCTATGTTTTGCAAGGTATGAAGATAACAAAGCGTGAGATGTATAAACATTACTTTGCCGAGGAATAGCTGCAAATGTGACACAGCAAACACAAGCTGAGCACTTTACACGCAAGATCTGGTCGCGTGTATGGCCTGTCTGGTATAGCTTCTTCCCTCAACATGTGCTCTGCTTGTAACCCAGCACTGCTCACGACACTTTTGATTGTGGGCAACTATTAATTTTTGCTGCTTGGGCTGAGTGTAGCAGGAGCAGGCCATCTTTCTGTTACAGCCAATATGTTCACAGGCAGCACCCTCACAACTGCTGTTGGACCAGGCACTGTAGAATGGAATGCTGTCCAGTGTAGGCCAATGGCTCTTTTAGATTGGCATATTTCTTCCCACATTTTGAAGTCTGCAGACTGTCCTGGCATGTCTGCAGACTGCCCTGTCATGTCTGCAGGCTGCCCTAGTATGTCTGCAGACTGCCCTGTTATGTCTACAGACTGCCCTGTCATGTCTGCAGACTGCCCTGTTATGTCTGCTGTGGTACTGGTCCAGACCCTCATGCAATGCTTGTTGCAGTATGCAATGCAGCATCTGCACTCATTGGCCTGCTCACTACCCGTAGCACTGCATCTGTTGCATGCAAACTGGGGATGAGGTCAAGACTGGCAAACAAGCACACCCCAGCCCTCACACTGCTTCACACAACTCAAAGACAACCCCTGAGTCATAGCTCTGGGCTGCTGCCTTAGGAGGGCCCCGTTGCGGTCGTTTGAAAGCATAAACTTTCCTTTTCTACACAACTCCAAATGAAGTAAATGTAGTTGAAACCAGTCCCTCTTCATATTTTTTGAGAGAGTCAGCCCATCTGTTGCCATCAGTATGATGGGTGTGGAAACAGTCCATGGTGTGACATAGGTAGGCTGGTAGGCTGGTAGTTTATGGTCTTTCAGCTGCCTGTATGCTATGTGTTGGTGGTCACAGTGTTAGAGGCCGCAAAGGCTCACTAATGTATGGCACAGTACAATAGTGGTGATCTGTGACCAAGGACACTACGATCATCATTGCCTAGCATAAGCGCACTTGGAACGCTCAGGCCAAGCAGCATGTGCAAGTGGTTGGTGTCTTAGGCTTGCAACTGTACACTTGGCAAAGTGCCATAAGCAAGCTCTGTGTTGTGATACCTGAAGCTCAGCAGAGCCACATTATCGCAGCCCACAGGTGCAGCAATACTGAATGACATTACACGGCTGCAGATGACAGGTCACATGCCCCAACAGGTGATTGGGTATAATTCGAGAAGCCCAGTACACCTCGCCTTTGGGCTGTTTTTCTTATTGATGCCGAAAGGTTCTCTTTTCTTTTCTTCTGAATGGATACATGCACTTTGGCTCTGCCTGTGTTGCAGCCCGTTACTGTGCTCTGCAGCAATATGATTCAGCAAGCATTTCACGTTGTTGAACAGCGCCCTTATACTGCTAGGACTGCTGCGCCCTTACATTGCTTGCAAGTCAGCTGAGATGTAAACA
>JAABUL010003220.1_pt1 | contig 24771 bp, 2 predicted proteins | sample 5559151 | NCBI WGS metagenome assembly JAABUL01 (sample SAMN10711876, study PRJNA513368) | rock metagenome | isolation source: Antarctica rocks | place: Antarctica: Victoria Land, Pudding Butte sud | reverse complement strand
ATAACTTAGCACCTGTATATAATCTCCGATGCCCCCAGTCGCCTTCCTTCCTCCTTAGCTTTTAAGCCCCTTAGTTAATACATACCGCTATAACTTAGACTCTAGCATAGTCCTAACAATCGCAGCGTTTCATTATATAGGTTAATTTCATGAATATTACTTCTATATCTAAACTCTAATACGTTTTGATCTTACAATTCAAACATAAGTAATTGTTAAGATGTTATAGCATTTGTAAGTTTTTCCATATGTAAGATAATCTAGAAGGTCTTCTACAATCTAGACTAGAACTATAATTCCCTCGGAAGTGCGATTTTAATACTAATCTCTCAGTCTCGACTTCTGGTCTTCTTGCTTAGCAGTCGTAACAATTAATCCTAAGAGTTTCTTTGCTTCTTTCGCATATACGTAATCTTGTTGCAGTCGCAAGCGAAATCGACATCCGCCTTAAATACTACGATATTAGGCGCATTATTGTTAGTATACATCAACAAGCTTGGCATAGTCTAAGCGCTATCGAATATAGTATCTGTACGCTTTATATAGTCTTGTCCAATCTTCATAATTTACTACGACGTTCTCTCTTTGCGGAAATAGTATTCTGCATAGATTTTAGAAGCAAATCAATATATCTCTTAAGCGTATTCTAACATCAATATTATCTGATATCGTAGTACGTAGGTAGTACGGAAGTTTTTCTTGATATGTGCTTAGTTATAGTGCCAAGACACTTATATATGCATCGGGAATATGCTAGCTATCTTACTTCTTCTTATCTAGCAATATAATATATCTAGTAATACAATATATATAGTAATGCAGCACGCTAGCTAGGGTTTTTAGAGCTAGATATCTTAGGATTAGAATATTTCGAAATTTCTGAATCCAAGTATTCTTTATCGCTGATTGAGCTATTGAATTACTACAATAATATGCAAACAAATATATTCTTAATATATAAATACGTTAATAATACACTATAATATACGTAGTTTATTGCGCTTAGGAATTGCGTCTATAAGTTTTAACAATACAAATAATATTCGGATAATACTTAACGTACTTACTAAATTTTAGGATACAACTTGAAATCTACTCGAGATTAATCGTATCTATTAATAGGTATCCTAAATCTCTAATTCTAGATTCTTTGCTAGCATATTGCATTACTAGATATATTGTATTACTAGATAAGAAGAAGTAGCTTCTATTTCCTGCGAATAGATGTAAGAATGTTTGGTCGAATATCGACGATTACAAGATAGAGTAATTCAATACTCTATTACGAAGTGCTTCGCTATTTATTCTGCGATCTTTTCTTATTATCAAATTTATCTTCTCTCTCTTATAGCAAGTCTTCTTCTTACTTCTATATGCTAAGTACGTATCTTAAACTAATTTTTTAAATTTATATTAAAAAGCTTATTACTATTGTTATTATCTTTAGAAAGTAGACAAAATTTATAATAATTTATTTTTTTAAATACTTGATTTTAATTTAATAAATTTTTTAACTCTTTAAGAAGTTTTATATAAATTAATTTTTTATGTTCTTTATATAATCAATTTAAGTAACAAAAGAAACAAAAGATTTAATCTAATAATCTAAGAAAAATAAAAGCAATTTTTTTATTTTCTTACTACAACTTTTGTACAAATAAAAACAATTTTTTCTATTAAATAATTAAGAAACAATTACTAGAAGAAAGAAAATTATATATAGTCGAATAATTAAATAATATTAGACTATAAACTTAAAAATATTTATTATTAATATTAACAATCTATTTGCAATATATATACAATTTCTTTTATTTAAATCTTAGAATCTTAGCTACTTAATAAACTATTAGATTGTATAGTATAATCTATATATATATTGCAATAAGTCTCTATTGTTATAATTATCTACTAATTAGAATTCTATATCTATCTTCTTACAATATCTCTAAGAATTTATATAAGAATTTATATCTTAGAATTTAAATTTAATTAATTACAATTTAGTAAATAGTATTAATACTTATTTGTTAAAGCTTAATTAATTAGAATTTGCAATTTTTCTCTTTTTGTATCTTTTTATCTTAATGTTGCTCTAACAATATTTCTATATTATTTTATTTTTCTAATATTTTTTGCACTCTATATTGTAATATTTGTATATAAAGAAATTCTTTAAACAAAAACTCTATAAATCCAATGAATTTTTTTAGTATTTTTAATAATATTATTGTCTAAAATTGTCTTCGCAAATTAGTAAATAATATTATACGTATTATTACAATAATAGATTTTGTTTTATCTAGCAGTTGCTTTAGATTTATAATATTAGTTTTTCTTTATATTTGTATTCTCTTTTATTACTATATAGAATATACTAATAGAATATATTTAATTATTATTTTTTCTTAATTGCAATTATAGATACTTGTTGTTATATTAAAAATACAATATTTGTTAAAAAATTAATTAAAATTAATTTTACTTATTCTTAATTAAATTAGAAGCAAATTATATAATTTAAAACAACTTATATATAACAATAAAGATAATCTTTTAAAACTTTGCTTTGCTCTTATTTTGTAACTATTTATATTATTGTTTTTTTTGAATTTTATTCTAAATAAGAGTCTTTTTAATAGCAAGCTTATTAATAGTCTTATATGTAAGAAGAAGATACTATATATATATCTTGTTTGTAATTCTATTAACAACTTTGTAATTTTTAATTTTTTTATATTTAAATATCTAATATAGTTTTAATATTGTTTTGTATTCTTGTATCTTCTTGTATATAACTTATATATATCTTAATCATATTTAATTTAATATTAATTTAATCTTCTTAATAATCTTAATTAATATTTAACTATTAGAATATATCTTGTAGACTTAATTTCTTAAGTTAATAAATTTCTCGCAATATTTCGCAAGTTTTTTTGTTACTTTTGTAAGATTTTCGAGCTTGTTCTAATATATAAATATTATTCTAATTCTCTTAAGATATTTTTTGATACTTTAATTAGCTTTTATTAAGATTATAATAATATCTTTGTTATATTTGCTTTTATTTAAATAAACTTATTAATAAAAGTTAAAACAATTAATATAATATTTTTTTAAAGTTATCTCTTTGTTGTACGCAATAATTATTAAGAAAGATTTTATCTATAAGATTGCAATATATAGTTGTAGTTGCAAAGTTATTATAAAGTTATTCTTAGTTTTAATTAATATTCTTTTTTAGATATAAGATTACTGCGTATATAAAGTATTGCAATATTTATTACTTTTTTAAATTCTTTTGTATTTATAATAATTACTAATTTTTATATAAGTTTTTTTAGATAAATATTAATAAAAGTTATATTAGTTTCTATCTATAGAGTCTTTGTAAATATTGTTGTGTAAATATTAATAATATAATAAAATATTTGTTTTTGTATTAATTGTAACTTTTTATTAATTTCTTTTCTTACTTTTTGTATAATTGTTAAAATATATTATATTGCAATATTATATACAATTACTAGCTTCTTTATTATTATATATTTGTATTTTCTAGTATTTATAAAAATATTAAATATAGAGTTTTTAATTATTAAGATTCTCTTATATTTAATTACTAGTTTTATCTTTATTTATTGCAAATATATCTTTTATTAAAGTTTTAATCTAAGTTAAATCTCTAATATTCTTATATTAAGTTTAATAATTATTTTGTGCTCTATTAATTTAATATTAATATTTATATTAAATCTTTTTAAAGTATACGAAAAGTGTTACAATTATATCTAGTATATATTTCTTCTAGATAGACGATTTCCTCTATACGAAAATCCTAATAGAGAATAGTCTCGTAGAGAAATAACAAAAGTTTTTCTCTTAGATAGTTAAGAAACATAATTAATCTTCCTATTACTAGTGTTCTTCTTTTCATGCTTTTTCGTATCAAACAGTAAATTAATTTATATTTTTTTTTCGCAAATTTAAAGTTATAAGTATATACTTATTATTTTTGTTTATTGTATATTTAATTTAGTATTTTATAATTGTATTTAATTAACTTTTTATATATTAGTATATTTATATTACTTACAAATATATTCTCGAGTAAAAAACTTCTATTTGTATATATAATATATAGATTTTTCTAGACTTTGTTAACTTCTATTGACAATTTATTTATAACTATTCGAATCTAGTTAAATCTTTGCTAGTATTTAATAAGTTTAAAAAAAAATCTTAGTTTTCTATAGCAATTTAACAGTTTTGAAAATCTTATATTCAAAACTTTTAAGAAAGTTTTTATCGATTAGTCTATTCTATATTATTTCGATTTCAATATAGAGATTTAAATCGAAAACAATATTTTCGACTTTATAATTGCTATTGTGCTCTCGCAAATAGACTCGAATAAATTGTTTTATTCGATAATTTATATATTTAAAATTATATTATTTGCGATTAAATATTATCTATAATTTAGTAACAAAATTAATTTGTTTATTTTAAGACTCTATTAAGTCTAAATTAATTGCTTACAAAAGAATTGCAAAAACTAGTAAAAAATTTACTTAGAACTTGCTAATAACTAACAAAGATATAAAACTATTTATATTTTTATTGTTTGCAATATTTTTATTACTTTAACAAAACAAATTCTATTTTGCTAGATCTTTTCTTCTTCTTTGCTTACTATAGTTGTATTTACAATTTCTTAATCTATAGTTTTTTTGTTTTTAGCTATTAATTTTGTCTTTTTGTCAAATATATTTGCTTTGTTTATAACTTAGTTATTGATATTTATAGTTTTTTCTATAACTTAGCTCTTGTTTGATATTGCAATTCATTTAACAAAAAAGAAGAAATTTAAGACAAAACTCGATTTCGAAGTTTTTGCTCAACAAATATCAAAAATATATCTATATAACAAAAAAACAAAACAAATTATTTGAATTAAGAAAACTAATAAATAAAAGATTTTAACTATTTTTGCAAAACAACTAAATTAAAACTCGAAAACTGCGCAATAATTAAATACTTAACAATTAAAATTAAATATCTATTTGTTTAAAACAAAATATATATATATTTTAAAGCAAAAATAATTCTTTTTGAGTCGAAACAGTTAGATTTTAGTATAAATTGTTAAATACTAAATATTCAAATCGAACAACAATACTTAAGAAAATATAGTATTACTACTACTAATCTATGCTATATTTAGACGTCAAAAAATACGTTAAAAATTATTCGATTTGCAAATATATTAAATTATATTGCAAATATAAATATAATCTATTAAAGTCTCTATCTATTTTAGACTATTATTAATAGAATATATTTTGCAACTTTATTATCTTTCTATTATTATATTAGTATAGAGAAAAGATCTTTTAATGTATTTTCGTAATAGTTAATAAATTATTTAAGAATAAAGAATTTATATCTATAGACTTTTTGAAAATTAAAATTGTTGTTTAGATTTTTATTAATTTTGTCTAATATATTAAAAGCTTTTTAGCTATTTTGTTTATAATAGAGATACTTAGTTTATTGTTTATTTTTAATAATATCTTTGCAAAAGATTAAAAATGAAATATAAACTATCAATTAAGTTTTACTTCAAAATTAATAATTAAATCGAAAATATTAATATTGCTTTTAAACAATATCTTAGAGTATACATATAATACAATTAGAATAACTAAATTAATTATTTTACTATTGTTAAGTTTGTTGCAAATAGCTATATTAGCAAATCTACTAACTTATTATTTTTTTTGTTATTAAAAAGTATTTGTTACAATTAGATTTAAAACTATTTAAAGTCTTTTGTAACAACAATATAGTAGAAACTTGTTGCAATATAAAAAATATTAATAAAATTGTTTAAAAGATTAAGATTTTGCAAAACTCTCTTTGTTAAAAGTTTGTTTAAATTTAAATTAAACAAATAAAGTTTACTAATTACAAATGCGCTATAATCTTAAAATTTAAAATCGATAATAAAATTATACTTAATATTCGAAATATTAAAACAACTCGATTATATAAATCTCTAAAGTATAAAAATAGAAATTTCTACAAAATAATTCGAACAATTAATAAATATATCTATAAACTAGAGTTGTTCGAGTTGTTAAAAATTTATTTAGTATTCTATCTATAGTTTTTGCATTTTGACAAAAATAAGCTTCTATTAGATTAACAAATTAAGCTCTTGTTGCTTATTAATGCTATTAACAATATTAACAACAATAATCTCGAATAGTATATTAAAAATATCGAAATATTACAATACAATATATACAAAAATAACAATAGTACAAATTTAAATCTAATTGATACGAATTATAGATACAAAATACTACAATATTAAATTCTCTTTACAAATTATACAAACTACAATAATAGATTTAAATATTTAAACTATTTTATAGCTAATAACTGTTTTAACTTTATTGTCGATTTCTATTACAAATATTTAGATATAGTAGAATTTTATTAAATATTTAAAATGTCTTCTAATTAAAAATCTAATAAGTAGAATAATTCGCTTCTATATATTTCTACGCTCTTCTATTACTACTATATTTACAATCGATTTCGAAAACGTATTGTCGATATATTACTATTGTCGAAAGTTATTCGCTATATACTTGCAATCAAAATCGAATACTTTTTAATAATAGAATTACTCAATATACTATTTTGTCTTCTATATTAGTTAATAAGAATTCCGAAAATATATTATTAATATATTTTAATATATATTTGTAGTCTTTGTTGTTATCTCTATAGTACTTTTGCTAAACATTTTATAAATCTCTCTTCTAAATATTTTTCGAATTAGAATTGATTTAATATTTCTAAATATACACACAATTGTATATAAATTGCTATTAAGATACTTCTATGTTATTTTCTCTCTCTATATAATAGATTTAGACAAACGTATTCGAATGTAGTTAAAATTCGACAAATTTCAACTTTTCGATATTGCTATCTTTCTTGTTGTTGCTTACTTCTTTTTTATATTATATAACTAATCGACTTTCTAATTTTCTCTCGAATGTAATTGATTTCTCAAATTTTCTAGAATATAATTGACTTCTATTTTGTTGTTAATTCTTTAATTCTTGTATTACGTAACTTAGACTCTTCTTTTAGAATTAGAATTAGTAATTTTTTGTATCTTTCTAATTTTTTTTATATTTGATGTTTTCTCAAAATTTATTTATCTTTTCTTTTCTCTTCTCGATCTTGTTGTTGTTCGACAAATTGCTCGAAACTTGATTTTTGCTACTTAACAATTGTTCGATATTTAATTTCGAATATTAGATTGTACTCCACAGACATACTTAATACTAATCGAAAATAATCGAAAATTAACTAGAATATTATTTGCAATATATATGTTTTTTACTCTATATATTATTGTGGCTTGTATATATTGTTTCAAAAATTTCTAATTACTCTTTTCTATTTAACAAATTTATTTTTTTGCTTAATATATATCGAAAATTTCAATTTTATTTGTCGAACAATATTTGACATATATTTGATATTAATCGAAGCGTCTATCTAATAGATATTTTAACTAAAGTTAATTAAAAATACTAATTGAAAGATTTAATATTACTTTGTCGAAGCTTGCAAGTAAAAAGAAAAAGTAGTATTACAATTTTAAATTAGATAGATTTTGTTTTTCGATTATTTTTCAAGTCTTTGCTCTCTAGTCTCGAATATATTACAAATAATATCTAGCGTCTTAATACTTATAGTACTTATATCTATTTTCTATATATAGTTAGTTCTGCATAGCTAGTATACTTATTAATTAACTATATACTATCTATTAAAGCTCTAATTCTAACATATTTGATTATAAATAATTAAATAGAACAAATAAATTAGAGTTTTAAATAGATTAATTGTTAGATTGACTTTCGATTCTAATTTTTAGAACTAACTCGACTTGTCGATTTTAATTCTAGAAATCTACTAAAAACTTAATTTGATTTCTATTATTTTAAAATTAAATTGACTTAACTTAACTTAATTCTCGATTCCAATATTAGAAATCTAATTGAATTGTTAAGAATGTTAAAAATACTAAAAATAGTATATATTTAGTTTAATTTTTAATTATTTGCTAGATAATATACAATAGTAATATATAATATAAAAACAATCTATTATATTTATTAATTAAATTAAATAGATTAATTATTCCTATTAAATTATTAATTAATTATTACTAAAAATAATACAATTTACTAAAAATAGTAGACTTAACAATTTTAATTAAATTTTTCGAATTAAGTTTCGATTTTAACTCTAGCAATTAACTTAAATTGTCGATTTTAATTTTAGAAATTAAATCGACTTTTCGATTTTAACTTTTGAATTCGATTTAACTTAATTTAAGTTAAGTATTCGACTCGAACTTAGTAATTTAATTCGACGCAATTAATCTAGTTTTAAACAATATTTAAAATACTATATTAACAATATTTATAGTAATTAAGTATTACTTCTATTTATAACGCAAATAATACTTTGTATAAAGATTTCGAATATTATTAAGATAACTTTATTCTTTGTTAACTATAATAAGAAATTTAATTTCTTCGAAAAAAAAATATATATTTATTAGGAAAATTAGTTATTAAAAGAGTAGCAATATTAAAAAATATATACAACTATATCTCGAAAATACCCCAAAAATCGACTAAGTATTAAAATAAGAAACAAAAAACAATATTTTAGCTAAAAATATATATCTTTTTACAAAAAATCCTAGAATAAGAAAGTTAAACAAGAAATTAAATTATATTAAATTTGAGTTGTTTTTTATTAAAAAGACTAAAAAATCAATAAATTATATACTGAACTTATCTAAGAATATTAGAATATTTTTAGTATTTTATATCTTATTGTTAAAATTAGCAAATTTAATTATATTTTTATAGAATATTTTTTATTTCTATTTGCAAAAAAAAGAAACAATTCGAAATCGAGAAAATTTTAAAATTTTAAAATTAAAAATATCTTATTAAGTAAAAAGAATATTCTATATTAAAAAGTATATAAAAATTAAAAAAAAATATTAATTGTTGTTAGAATCTTTTAAGAAAGTTCTATTAAAACAAAATATAAAAATAGTATTTTAATTTTAATTAATCGAAAATTAAAATTGTTCGAACAATATATTAAATAGCAATTTAGAAATTTTTGCAACAAATTTAATAAAATATATTTTATTTATCTTTAAGTTGTTAATATTCTTCCATTTTATTATAATTATTTCTTTATTTTTATTTTTTAGAAAGTTAAGCTATTTTTTTAGTTAATTTAGTTTAGTATATATTCTGCGTATTTCTTTCTTTAAATATATTTGTTCTTTGTAAATTTTTTTAATTAAAGTCGAAGAAATTGTTAGAGTATAACTATAATTAGATTGCATATATTTTATATACTTTTAAAAATTATTATTTATATAATAAGTCTTATTAGATTTCATATACTTACAACAAAAATATATTGCTAGAAATATTATATTTAGAGTATTAAAAAAATCTTTCTTTTAAGAAAAGAAATTTTTGATATTAAATTTTTTTAAAGATATAATAGAAAGATATTAAATTTCGAGGCAAGATTTTTGAAAAAAAAGATAGTATTACAAGCTTATTTAAACTATATTAGTAATTTAGAATTTATATTTTAGAGAAAAATCTATTATTATATTCGATATATTTAAGAAGCAAATATTCTAAATATAAAACTTAATATATTTGATAAGCAAATATTGCAAGTAATTATATTTGTTATACTTAATAAGCAAACAAGACAAACAACTAATAGTTTCTTAATATATATAAACTAGAATACAACTCTCTTATAAGTTGTATTTAACTTATTTTAAGTTTTAAATTATTGTTATAATTACTTAGTTGCAATTTTTTTTATTAAGTAATTGCTTATATTGTCTAAAGATATTAACAAATCTCTTTAATAATATAATTCTCTCTAATATCTTTGTAGAAAGCATTAGTATAACAATTTTTAGCAAAAAGACTTTATAATAAATTACATATAACAAAATACAAAAGCAAAAGAATTAAAAACTATTAATTATATTAGTAATAATAATAGCTTCTTAAAGTTATTTGCTAATTATAATATACTCTTTGTCTTTTTTATTATTTGTTTTGTTTCTTTTTTTAATATTGTTATTATTTGTTTTATCTTTGTTTTCTTTTTTGTAAATATAATTCTTTGTTTTTGCAATTTTATTCTTAATTGTTTCTTAAATTGCTTTTGTATATATTTAGTAAATTTTGTTATAAAATAAAATATTTAACTAAGATACTATTAATTGTCTAACTTGATTAATATTGTTAATATTAAAAAGACAAAGATTGTTTAATCTTTCTAACTAATAATTGCTTTTAAAATCGATAACTTATTATTTAATTAATTAAAATTAAAATTCTTTATATTAATAGAAGTTTTAAAAGACTTAAAATTTAATAAATTTATAATTAAAGACTAATATATAGATTGAATAAGTTTAAACAAGAAATTAAATAAGAAGAAATTTATTTCTATTTAATTCTTATTTACGATGATAAATTAAGTATATTTTCTAATAGTTGTTGTTATTATAAATAAATAATTATTAAAAAGATTATAAAACTGTTCTTATTTTTTTTTCGAAAAAGAAATTATTAATTTGATTAAAATCCAATTTATAATTTGTTTTCTAAGTTTTATTCGCAATAATTTGCTTTCTAAGTATTTTTTTTGTAGCAATTTATTATATATTTGTTGTTAACAAATTTTTATTATATTTATATATTGTCGATATATTATTATTATTATTGCTTAATTCTTTGTTTCTTGTTTAATTAAAGTATATTTCTTATGTAATATTTCTTTCTTATATATTAAATCTTTTTTGTTCTTTTATATAGTTAAAAAATTTGCAAGTATTTTATTGCAAATTATATAATATATTTTGAATTTCTTGCAAAGTCTAGTATTTAATTTAATCTTTTATTTAAGAAAGTTCTTTATTTTTTTTGCGAATAAGATTAAATAATATTCGAAATTCTTTAAAGTTTTTGTCTCTATTATATTGTATCTTTTGTTACAATATTATTGTTATTAATATTAATAAATATTAAGAATTTTGCAATATTTTCGCTATTATTAATTGCAATTAACAATAATTTTTATTGTCTAATATAGTTTCTAAAATTATTATGAAATTATTAAATATATATTAGAATTATTAAGATTGTTTTTTTTAAAACAAATTTATAGAAAGTATTTATACAAAAGATTATATTACAATAATAATAAATATTAAAGCAAATATTTATTGTTATCTCAAGAGTTTTATATCTTATTTGTGTTAATTGTTTTATATTATTTTATTATTATTGCTTATTTCTTTGTTGTTTTGTTAATTACTTTATAAGTTAATTTAGAATTTATTTAATAAAATACTTTAATCTTTATAGTTACTAATTACTTTATTCTTTTCTTATTAATTGTTTTTTTATAGTTTTGTTTTTTTATTTTACTAGCTTTGCTATACGAACAATTAATTAATTAATAGATATATATTTAGATACAAAATTCTTTGTTAATCTATATTAGTTTTTTGTTGTCTATAAGATTTACAATTTAAGATTAATATATATTTGCTATAAAATATTTAATAGAGACAAACTCTTATTGCTTATAATAATTAATAAAACAGTTTTTATCTATATTCAACAATTTATTTAAAATAGTTAATTATATATTTGCTAAATTCTTTTAATTATAAATTTCTACTTAGCTTTATAGTAGCTTTTAAAACTCTCTTTTCAACTTTCTTAAATATTGTCTTGCACAAATAAGTCTTTTTCTTATAGTTTTTATTGTATATTATATGTACAATTAAAGTTATATATTAGTGTTAAAAAGCATAATTTAAAGTATTATTATTTTGTTCTTGATACTAGTTTTTGCACAATTAATTTATTGTATTTTATATGTAACAAAAAATAGTTTTAAGACAAAACTAGATTAATTGTTAAATTAAGTTTTGATTCTAACTTTTAAAATCGATTTAATTTGTTAATTTTAATATTAGAAATCAATCTAGAACTTAATTCGATTTCTACTATTTTAGAACTTAATTCTTAGTTTTAATATTTAAAATTAAATCAAATTAATAAGAAATTAATTATAATATTATTATATTAAGATTTCCTATTTTTAAATATTTGTTATTATAATTTGGAATTTTTTGCTATAGTATTAAGTAATATACTTCGACTTAAAAGATACTATTGTTTGTATTTTTTTAAAATAGTTTATTTATATTAATTATTGTTTATATTACTCTTTTGTACTATATTTTTTATTTTTCAATTATTTTTTCGAATTATTAAAGAATATTGTTATACTATATTTGTATTTTTGTTTATAAAATATTAAACTCTTTGATATTTTTAAATTAATTATTGTCTTTAAACAAAAAAAATTCTAGCAAAATTTATCTTTTGCAATTTGCTATTTAGTAGCTTGTATTTTAATTAATTCGCAAATTAATTTAATTAAGATTTTCTTACTTTTGCTATTAATACTAAAAAAAGAAATCTTTGCAAAATATTTAATAAAATATTTATCAATTATTTATTGCTTATTTTAAGAGAGAGAAACAAATATATTAAATAAAGTTTAAAATAAATACTTAATTTTAAGTATAATAATTATATACAATTGTTAACAACGAATATTTTAAACAAAATTTAATTAAAACTTGTTAATTTATATTAAGCAAAAAAAATTAATATAAATATATAACTTAAGTTTTACAATAAATATATTTAAATAGTTTTAATTATAAATAATATTTCAAAAATTATATATGAAAGTTGTTATAAGTTTTAAATTATTTTATTGTTTACAATTATTTAAGTATATTAAATATACAGAAATATCTTCTATCTTTTTTTTGTTTAAAATAAAACAATCTTAATTGCAAGATACAATTAGTTTATCTTTTAATTATATAAGTTACAATTAATAATATATATAAATAGTATATAACTAACAATTTATCTGAAGAAAAATTATATTAATTTGCTGTTATTCTTTATTTAAAATAATTAGAAAAATTAACTATATAAGATTTTTGTAATCTTTTTTTCGAACTATTAAGGATTTTAATTTTCGAAAGTTGTTAGAAATACTTTGTTTAAATTTAATACTTTTAAATTATATTAAACTATTTAAAATAATTCTCTTAAAATATAACTAAATTTATAACAAAATTAATTTTAATTTTAAGAGTATTTAATATATCTTTATTGCTTTAAATATATAATGTAGTTTTTAAAGAATTATTTATCTAAAAGTATTAATATATTAAATAAATATTATATTTTAATTTTGCAAATACTTTATTAAATTTACTTCTTTTAATATTAAGTATATAGATTATTAATTAATATAAAAGTTTAAAAAGATTTTAAAGTCTTTCCAAATTAAAAATAAACTTTTTAAAATTATTATTAATAATACAAGTAATAACAATATACTTAAAAACAAATTTATAAAGATTTTAAATTAATAAAAGTTTTAATAAAATAAATAATTAAACTTTATATTTTGTTATTTTTTATATAATTAATTTTGTAACTTAAAATTTTATTTTAATTATAAAATCGAAAAGAATTAATAATAATATTATTGTATAATTAAAGAATAAACAACTTTAAAATATTGCAAGAAATATAAATTTATCTAATATAATTAAAAAGATATTTAAATTTGTAATAATATAAAGAAATAATATATAGATTAATTTTATTAGGGTTGCGCTTTTATAGTTGTAATTAACAATCTAACTTAATATTTGCTTTAATTTAGAATTATTCAAAGAAAAATTAATAAAAAGTTACAAAAACTAACATAAAATATTTAAATTTGTTAAAACTCTATTTATTTTATACTTTGTTAAATATATTAATCACACAATTATAATAATTTTTAAGTAACATTGGCAATTCCGGGAGAAAGACTTTATATGAGCTAATCCTGCTATTGATTCTCTATAGAGATGATATTGGCATTTCTGCTCGTTTCTGCTTGCGTTAACCTAATTAGGAAATTTAAATTATTTATATAAATTAGTATTGTTTTATACCTAGTTCGAAATTTTTAGCCCAATTAGGCTAGTACTAGGGACGTAATAAATTATCAAAATTAGGATTTTTCGATTCTATAAATAAATTCGCGTCTATAAGCGCCAATCTATTAATAAAATCGAGAAATTCTATTTTCGATAATTTATTACGTCCCTAGTACTAGCCCGATCGAGCTAAAAATTTCGAACTAAGTATAAAATAATACTAATTTATATAAATAATTTAAATTTCCTAATTAGGTTAGCGCGAGCAGAGACGAGCAGAAATGCCGATGTCGTCTCTATAGAGAATCGATATCAGGATTAGCTCATATAAAGTCTCTCTCCCGGAATTGCCGATGAATTTTGTTCGATTTAAAATCAAAATAATTACTCGGGTCGCCTAGAAGTGAGTTCCTTTCCTAATTTGGTTAGCGCGATTTTTGCTCGCTTGGCCCATTAACTCTTCAACTTCTATACATCTTCGACACCTTCTCTATCGCCACAAATGCATCAAATAAGTCTAAAATAACTACTATTAACGCAAGCTATGTCTATAAGTATGTGTTCGTCGATTTAATATCTTAATTGATCTAAAATAAACGCTTTACGCAACTTTTCTAATAAACATTAATCGTTAAAGATCGAAGAGATCTTTATTCTTTTGCGTCGCGTCAATAATACTAGTTCTACAAAGAAGATAGATTTTACTTTTATATAAAATACACTATTTATTAAGTGGATTGCGAAAAGAAACAAGAAGAATTTCGCAAAGACATATTTATTGACTAGAAAAAACATATTTGATGTAATAGAGTCGATAGAGTTTTTCAAGTGAAAAAACGATGAAGAAGATTGTTTTTGCGACAATGTTATATTAAATTTGAACTAGAAGAACGCTTTATTGTTTTGATATTAAACACATCTTTTGCTAAATAGCTTAATTTTTTACTTAAAAACAAAAAAATATTCTTTTATTTTAAATATTTATTAGGCATGCTTATTATTCTTTAAAATTGTTTTTATTTTTTAGTCTATTGTATGTTCGTAGCTTCTTTAATTATCTCTTGATCGTCTTCTTTGTCTAATAGCGTATATAAAATAAATATTAAGTATTATTAATAGCTTGATAGATCTTGTTCTTAGACGTCTTTGAAGACTCTCGTATTTTTTTTTATGTTATCTTCAAATATCTCTTTAAAGAATTGTGAATCTTCTTAATTGAATGTAGATTAAGTGAATTAAGTACTTATTTAATCTTATTTATTTATTCTTGTGTTTGTTTTTTTCTTCAATAGACGTGCGACCTTTTGATGTGCTTTAACGTTGTCTTCTATTAGATATATAGACACATTTATATTGCGTATTTGTATAGAGTTATAGATATTGTACAAATTACCAAGATTTAATAAAACTTTTGCCACGTATTTGTTGCTTGTAATATCGTTTTTTTCGCTTATTATCTCTTTAGTTTCGAGGATATTATAGATGTAGATTTGATTAATAGATCAAAGACGTTTAGTGCTTTTTCGATCTTTGTTTTCGATTGCTTTGTGAGTTGCATTATAGACAACAATATAATTATTAACTTTTTACGAATTTGTTAGCAAACACATTTAAATTTGTAAAGAATTTACATCTTTATATGTTTGTTTTTCTCTATTTTTTTAATTGTAATCTAAATACGCTTTACATTGATAATTTGACGTTGTTTGTAATTCTTTATTATTCTTTTTGCAGTAATATTGTTCTTTTTTTTATTTGTCTTCGCCTTTTATAGATGTATAGATCTTATAAACGCCTTCGAACTCGATTTCGTCAAAAAGAAGCTTTATTGCATAATGATAAACTATGTAATTTCTTTAAGTATAACGTACTTCTTTGCAAAAACCTCTTTAGGTCGACTAATATTTTGAACGTCTAATATAGCTTTAACTTTGTGATAAACTTTGTTGTTGCAAATGAAAATAGCCCTCTTATTAAGCTATTCTAAGTACTAGTTGACAAACTTCTTTTGTGCTTTCTTGTAATTTGTATTTATGCGAGACTTCGTAGCTATTCTTTTACGTACGATTTCGTATATTGCATTGTTTTTAGAATCAAGATAACTATGCTAATGTTAAATTCGTTCAATAAGAGATCGAGAGAGTTGTTTGTTGCTAGAAATATTAATGTTTTTTTGATTCACTATCGCCTTGTAGAAACTCAAATTGGAGTGCTTTAGAATAGCTTTTCGTACGTTTGAAGACAATTGAGTGTCATTTGGAACTTATGTAGATTATTTGGTTCGATTTAGATTTTCTACGCAAGCAAGAATTTTTAAAAAGTCGTTGTTTCTAGCTCTTTTGATTGCTTTTCGCATTATTACTTGTGCGATCTTTGCTTTTACACTTGTTTTGCGTTCAATGGCATCAAATGTGCAATCAAATAGAAGTCTATATGTTACAATTGCATAACGCAAAGGCAATAACATCTTAGAGTTGTATATAGACATTTATTGAAGTTGGGAGTATCAAGATGATAATTGTTTACAATTAGGTAGAAAATCAATAAGCGAGCAAAAATCGCGCTAATCGGATTAGGAAAGAAACTTACTTCTAGACGACCCGAGTAATATCTTTATATTAATATTGTAGAAAATAAATATTTAATTTAGAAATATTAAAGAGACAATATATCAAACTTTTTCATTGCAAGTTAATATAAATAATTTAAGATATATATTTTTAATAAATATTAAACAAACTTTTAGTTTTGCTTAAAAAATATATTAATAAGATTAATTTTAAATAAGTTTGTAAACAATTAAACAAATTATAATAATTAAATACTTTGTTTATACTATAAATCTAAATATAAAAAAGATTGTTCTTAAATTGTAAAATATATATTATAAAGAAAAAAATAACAATTAAGCAATAAATAAATAAATAAAAATTTATATTAAATTTCAAGATTGTTATAAAATAAAATTGCTTATAAATAAGTTAGTTTTTTAAAAAAAAATCTTTAATAACTACAAAAATTATTAGATACTATTAATAATAATGTAAAGAAATAATAAATTTAATAAATTAAATTGCTAGAAAAAATCTATTAATAATTGAATTTCGAAGATTTGAATCTTAGCTAATACAAAAAATATATTATAATTATTCGAGAAAAATAATATATTATATTTGCTTAAAAAGAAGAATATAACATTGTTATAAAAATTTTAATTTAAAAAATCGAATTGTTTTAGCAAATTTTTAATAAAAAACAAATTTTTCTTTTAGAGTATTATACGCTTTGCGTAAATAATCGCAAAATTCAAATCTATAATATATAAAATATTAATTATAATCTTGTTATTATAATAGTAATACAAAGAGACAATATATATTAACTAGACTAATTGTTGAATTAGATTTCGATTTCAACTATTGAAATCAACTAAACTCGACAATTCTAATATTAGAAATTAACTTAAAACTCGATTTGATTTGGGCTAATTTAAAATTAACTAGACTTAATTTAAGTTAATACTCGATTTTAATATTAGAAATCAATCGAATTGCTAAGAAATCGAAAATAATATTATTATATTAAGAGTTACTATTTTAAGATTTATATAATTATAATATATTATCGAGATTACAATTTGCTATATTATTAGATTATAATTACTTGTTAGTATAAAATTCTATTTAATTTAATTTATATTTGTATTACTCTTTTGCGTTATTGTTTTACTTTAGAATTTTTTTCTTTAAACTATTTAAAAATATTGTTTATACTATTTTTGGTTGCAAAATATCTAATTCTTTAAGAGTTTCTAGTTAATAGTTGTCTTTATTTAAAAATATTTCTAGTAAATCTATTTTTTGCAATTTGCTATCTAGTACTTTATATTCTAATTAATTCGCGAATTAATTCGATTAAAATTTTAATTACATATTTGATACTAAAAAAAAGAGAGTTTCAAAAAGGATTAAATAAGATTTTAAACGATTTTTTATTACTTAAACTAAGAGACGAAAACAAATATATTAAATAAAATATAAATACTAAGATTTAGTTTGAAGAATAATAATTATATACTACAATTAATAAGAGTATTTTATACAAGACTTAAAATAGATTTGTTTATTTATATTAAATTAAAAAGATTAGTACTAAAGTACAATTTAAATTTTAAAACAAATATATTTAAATAGTTTTAACTATTAATAATTTGTTAAAAATTGTTTGCAAAAGTTGTTAAAAAAAAATTATTCTATTGTATACAATTATTTAAATATATTGAATATAAAGAAATATCTTTAATTTGCGTTTTGTTTAAAAAGAAAAAAATCTTAACTACAAGTAATAATTAATCTAATCTTTACTTGCGTAAGTTATTGTTAATAATATAGATAAATAATGCAAAACTAATATAATAATAGAAGAAAAGTATATCGCTTTGTTATTTTTTAGTTAAAATAATTAGAAAGATTAACTATACAAGATATTTGTCAATTTGAATTTATCTTTTCGAACTATTAATAATTCGAATTTTCGAAAATTACTAGAAATATTTTAATTAAATCTAGTACTTTTAGATTATATTAGATTGTTAAAATTAAATTTTACAAATTTTAATTAAATTTGTAACAAAATTAAATTAGATCTAAAAGAGTTTTAACATATTTTTATTGCTTTAAATATATAATTTAGTTTTTAAAAAGTTATTTATCTTAAAATCTTAATATATTAAATTGATATTATATTTTAATATTACAAATATTTTGTTAAACTTACTTCTCTTAATATAAAATATATAGATCGACAATTAATATTAGAGCTTATAAAGATATTAGAATTCTTTAAAATTAAAAACAAATTTCTTAAAATTGTTATTAATAATGCAAGCAATAACAATACTTTTAAGAACAAACTTAATAGATTTTTAAAACTAACAAAAATCTTAATAGAATAAACAACATAGACTAATTGTTTGGGTCGGTTTTTCCCCAAAATCTATAACCCGACCCGAAAGTTATATCTAATTAGATCAAGTTTTAACCTAATATAGTTAGTATTTTCATAATTTATGCAATTCGATTCCAACTATTAGAACTAAACGATTAGTCTAAAACAACAAAATTTTATTTTTTGTTTAATTTATATTATTAATTTAGTAGCTTCAAACTTTATTGCAGCTCTTAAATTAAAAGCAATTGTTAATATTATTGTTTTTCAATTAGAGAATAAACAAGTTTAAAATATTGCAAGAAGTATAAACTTAATTATTGTAATTAAAAAAATATTTGTTTGTATAATAATATAAAAAGATAATATATTTGCTAAATTTAATTTAGATTCGCGCTTTTATTATTGCTATTAATAATTTGTTTTAGTATGTAATTTGCTTTAGAATCTTTCAGAAACAAAAGAGTAAAAAATATTAAAAACTAATATAAGATATTCGCATTTGTTGAAATTCTATCTATTTAATACTTTGTTGTACGTATTAACTACGCAACTATATTGATTTTTAAATAGAGAAATATCTAAAAGATCAAAAAATCTAACGTATTCGACTAGATAAAAGCAAGTGACAATTAATTTAATTGCTTAACAATATATTGAAATTTTTCTATAAATGTGCTCTTATAGTTTTTCGAACAATTAATTTTAATATTTATTTAATATTTCGAGTATTTAATACAATGTTTAATTATCTTAATTATTTGAAGAAAACTATAACAAATTATAATTGTTCTTTAAGAAAAATTATACTAACAATTTGTAAAAAAGCTTTGACAAAGCTTGTTAAATATTATTTAAAGACAAAAAAACTTAATAAAATATTATACAATATTATTAATATTTTGAATTCTATATAAAAATTAAGTTTTTACAAAATATAAAAGAAAAATAATAATAATAATAATTTTGTAAATAATAAAACAAAATATGAGACAAAATTTAAAATCTATTTTTAATATTATTACAATTTAGTTGCTATTTTAAAAGCAAAAATATAAAGAGCAAATATTGTTAAAAAGATAATACAATATAGTAATATATTTAATCTTTTGTTAATTTTTTTATAGTCTAACGCAAATATTGTAAGACTCTTATTTCGACAATCTTAATACTCATGTTTAATTTAAAACGAAAATAATCGATATTTTTGCATTAATATTACAGAGAATAAATATTTAATATAAGAATATTGAAAAAACAATACTTCGAACTATTCTAAGTTAATACAAATAGCTAGAGATATTTTTTTGTCTAATATTATTAGTAGATATTAAACAAATTTTTAGTTTTGTTTAAAAAGTATATTGATAAAGTTAATATTTTTTCGCAATTTCTTATTTACAATTTTATAAACTAAATTAAGTATATTAGCAATACGCAATTCATTAAATATATTACTTAAATATATTATTAACTTGTTTAATTCGAATTATTAGAGTTTTAAAACAAAATATATTGTTAAGTTAAGAATTGTTAATATTAAATAAAAGAATAAACAATACGAAATACGAAAATTAACAAGTTTTGCTATTAAGTATTTGATAGATAAAACAATAGAGTAATGCGCAATAGATATGCGTATTTGTATTCGATTTCGATAGTTAAATAGTATATATTATACAATAATTAATATAATAAATATAATAATTTTTAATTATAATAATATTGAATAAAAGTAATATTTGAACTTTAATTCTAATATTAAGTCTATAAGTTTATTTTATAATTGCAACAACTTTTTTGTTTAAATACTATAGATTAATTAATATATTTAATATTGTCTATTGTCTTAATTTATATAGTTAATATATAAGTTTATTTTGTATTATTTGTATATATTATTATTAAAACTAATCAAAAGAATAGATTTTTTAAAATCGAATCTCTTTTTATCTAAATATTCGAATGTTGTTAAGTAACTAATATTATACTATTAAGTAAAAGACTTATTTTATATTATTTATATATATTATCTTTAAGATTAATTAAAAACGCAAAATATCTATTTTATTAACTTTTTTTTCAATTATTGTTAATAAAAATTGTGCTACAATATTAGACTGACCGTTCGGGTCGGTTTTTCCCCGAAATCTATAACCCGACCCGAAAGTTATATCTAATTAGGCCAAGTTTTAACCTAATATAGTTAGTATTTTCATAATTTGTGCAATTCGGTTCCAACTGTTGGAACCGAACGATCAGTCTATACAATATAAATCGAAGATAAAAAACTATTTTACAAAAAATAAAATATTAATTGTATAATACTTTACAAGCGTCTAATTAAGTTGCAAACAACAATTGTTTTTAAGAAAGTCTCTAGATAAATTCAAATTAATATAGAAAAAAACGTCAAAAATATAATGGTCAATAAAAAAGTAGAAAAAGAATTGTATAATAATATATTTAAGTAACATATATATATTTAAAGAGCTAATTATATTGTAGCGCAATACTTTGAGATCGAACTAATAACGAAGATTAAAAACAAAAATATTAAAAAACAAGCTAAAGTTAATACAATTGTTATACAAATAATCTTAAAAAGTAAAGATATAGATATAATACAATCTTTTAATATTTAAGTATATATAGAGTCTAATATAAATAAAATAACTAACTTACGTATTAGTATAATTCTAATTAGTTCGAATTGAGCAAAATTATAATCAAATATATAATATTAGTTGTCGAAATAATTTAACAACGCATTCTATACTATAGAAGATTTAATAAGTTGAAGAAAGCGTATAATTTAAATACAATTAATAAATTTAAAAGATTTAAAGATACTTTTGCAAACAATAAAAACGTTGCAAATTGCAAAATATCTAATTTTTCAAAATCGATAAATAATAGTTTTAAAGATTTAATTAAGATTAATAATAATAAAGCAAAGATAAGATAAAAGAAAGTAAAGAATAATGCAAAAATAATAAATAACAAGTATAAAGATACAAAGTACAAAGACAATAATAATAATAATATAAACAAAAACAATAATAATAATGCTAAGAATAAAATTAATTACGAAATTATAGAGATTTCGAACTAGTTAATAGCATTAATAAGTTTAAATATATTGTCTAAATATATTATTATATACTTTTTAATAAAATATAGAATCGAAGTTAATCGAGAGACTATAATAGTTGTAATCTATTTACTGTATAAATATTAAATAGTTTATATATATTACTTTATTGCATTATTATAGAATATTTAAATGAAAAAATAATAAGATTTAAAACCTAATTTATGTTTATCAAATCTGTTACTAAATAACTTTATCTCTTAACAATTCGAGTCGATTTTTTGAGTCGAGTTTCGATTTTAACTCTAGAAATCGACTCGAATTAAGTTCGAATTTCGATTTCAATTTTAGATATTAATTTGCCAAAACTTTTAAATCGAATTGACTCGAATTGTTAAAATTCGAGTCGATTAATCGATTCGACGCAATCAGTTTAACATTAACAATTTCGAAAGCTTAAATTCTAGTACTATTAATAGCTAATAGTTAAATTAACTAATATATTAATATGTTTGCTTTATAGTTTAAAGCATAGAATTAAACAACAATTAGCAAAATTAGCAAATATATAATTAATATACGCTTTGCTATTAGTAAGGTTTTATCTTATATATTGCGAAGATTTACTAATCTTGTATATTATTAAGATTTAATCTCGTATATTATTAAGACTTAATCTTATATATTGCTAAGATTTAATCTTGTATATTGTTAAGATTTATAAACGCAATCCTATATAGACGCAATTAACTATACGCTATTAATTAGATATATAGAGAACTCTTTACAAGCGTATTTCTCTCGCGTAGAAATCTTATAAATTGTTCGATTTTATTATACAAATTACTATAATATAGATAAGTAATATTATCTATAAAATAAAATTACTAAATTTAAACTTATTTTATACTATTTTTAGTATAATATTATAATTTTCGATTTCTTAACAATTCGATTCAATTTCTAATATTGGAATCGAAAATCGATTTAAGTTAAATTAAGTCAATTCTAAATTAACGCAAATCGAAATAAGTTTTAAGTTAATTTCTAGAGTTAAAACTATCTAGTTAAGTAAATTTTAATAGTTGAAATCGAAATTTTATCTAACAATTAATCTAAGATTTATACTCTATGTTATAAAGACTTACGTGCAAAGATATATAATTAGCAACTAAGTATTAAATTAATACTTTAGTTTACAATACAATATTATAAATATCTTTAGAATCTTAATAAAAAAAACTCTTGCAAAAATTAAACTATTAATATATCTCTTAATTAAAGATATTTTTAAATAATAACTATTCTAAATCGATTATAAAATCTCTTTTATAGAGAAAATTTATAGAATAAGCATTTTATTAATACAATTCTAGATTAATCTACAATTTATTTTACTTGCTCTTAATATACTTATTAATATATTATCTATAATTCTATTAGTCTTTTCAGATTTTTTACTCTTTAAATTTTATCGCATTCTATTAGATATTGTAAGAAATTTCTAAGTTGCTATATAACTATATTATTCCTATATATTACTTGTAATATAAGCTAAGTAAATATAAAAATAATAAAAATGTTATTAATTAATTTAAAAAATATTGCAAGTTACAATTATATATAAAAATAAAATAATAATAAAAAGAAGTTATATTAAAAATAAAGTAATAAATGCAAAATTATTTTAATTTAACTTAAAAAATTGTATAAAACAATTTTTCAAATATAAGTTTTTATATTAAATTATAAATATATAAAGAAAAATATTAAAAATAAAATTAAGATCTATTAAATTAATTAAGATCTTTATAATGATATGTTTAAATAATATAATAAAATATATAATATTAATAATTTTATAGCAAAATACTTTAAGAATAAAGTTAAACAAAAAGCAAAAAAAAAATTGCAATTAAAAAAGTAAATTAACTTAAAATTATTAAAGAGATACAAAAACTACTTAAGAATACAAATATAATAATAACATTATTTTTTAAGAAGATATATATTTTTTAAATATATTACTTATACTTTATATTTAAGTTAAACAATATTATAATTAAATATTAATAATAAACTTAATATTAATAAGAGTTTTTTAATCTATATAAAATTAATTGTAAAAATTATTAAATAACAAATTATTTACTATAATAACTTAAATAACTTAAAAAGAATTAATAATAATATTTTTATAAGATTGTTTAATATTTTTATTAAAATATTTGCAATCCTTAACAATATAAAGAAAGAAAAAATTTAAATTTTATTATTTTTAAAATAGAGAATTTTAATAATATAATTAAAGAGAATATTTATAAATAAAAAACTTAATATAAGATTTAAGATAACATTAAAAATTTGAATTATAATAATTATTTAGCAACAAATAATAACAATAATAACAATAATAACAATAATAACAATAATAACAATAATAACAATAATAACAATAATAACAATAATAACAATAATAACAATAATAACAATAATAACAATAATAACAATAATAACAATAATAACA
>JAABUL010003219.1_pt1 | contig 24784 bp, 31 predicted proteins | sample 5559151 | NCBI WGS metagenome assembly JAABUL01 (sample SAMN10711876, study PRJNA513368) | rock metagenome | isolation source: Antarctica rocks | place: Antarctica: Victoria Land, Pudding Butte sud | reverse complement strand
GGCATTATTCCAACCGGATTAAAAGCTTGTAAAAGTCTTTGCTGTTCGCGAAGCCCGAAACCGTCATCATAAATCACATTGCAGCTCAGAGTATTGGATTGAAGAGTGAGGATATAAGCGGACGAAGGGTATTGCCAATCTTTTAGATATAGATGGAGAGGGAGATGGATAGAAGCATTGACGGGGGAAGGCTGAGCTTGAGTACTTCTTGATTGGGAGCATCTACCTTGTGGAGGTTATTTGTCTGCATCGCTCCCTGACTTCATTGCTGCATCGGTGACTCCACGTTGCCGATTGACCCATAGAAATTCTATTCTTGTGTGGTTTGCAGGGAGAGATTGGTCGAGAGACATGGGTATCGTGCGACAAGTTCCTAGACCAATCAGATAGAGAGGTCGCGACAATAACCTCAGAACCTATTAATTTTTGGGTACTGCTGCCATCAGCTCGCATGCCAATTTTAGCAAACATGAATAAATGTAAGATAGGAGGTATTGGCATTTCTGATCGTTGAGCAGCCGCAGAGCGTACCGAGGGATTTGTAGATATTACGATATCGTCAGCCGCCAGCGTCGTAGAGATGCCGCCACATATACAATCACTTCAGATTTCCGATAGTAAATTCCGTTGCGTTCTTTTTCCACATGATAAGCCTGGACGCGTTCTCGGGTTGGGGTTGGACAAGGGGCACTCAGGAGGAACGATAGCTTCTTGGAAGCGTACTCTCATAGAAACCGGGTGTATGAACATTCTTTGATTGTTCGCTATCCATAATAATACCAGGCTCACAATGGCAGCTTCCCGCATGGGCTCAACAGAAGGTTCTGTGATCATAGTACCAACGTTCTCTACCAGCCCTTTCTCCTCATCTCCTTGACCCTTCCCACTGTGGCTTTGAAACTCTCCCTGAATAATCTCCTCCATCGTTCACTCTTCAGCCTCTTCCGCTTCATACCAGGTCTTTCATGGAAGCGTTGCCTCTGTTGATCCGCTCGCACTCTGTTTATGGCACATTGGATGTCCAAAGTCCTCAGAGCGCGCCCAAAGTCGAATCCTCGATCTGCGTCAATCTCGACGGTCCGTCCAACACTGGCTCGCGCTCGAACAGTACGCTTGGAGCGTCTAGCTTCTGAAAGGTCTATCTGTCGCCTAGGCTGATCTTCGTTCATTGCGCTGCTAAGATCACTGGAGGTTTTTGCGCCAGGGACGTCGGGAAAGTTCATGCTGCGAGCCAAAGAGCCCGGAGACCTATTCCCGCGTTCGCGCATGTTGTAGTACTGGGAAGCTTTGAATTGGGTATCCAACATCGAAGCGGAGGACTCAGTAGGTGGTGTGTATGGTTGTCGTTTTTCAGGGTTTGGTACGTTGAAGGTCGAATTTAGCAAGCTATCAATTTTGCTAATATTATCGGTTTTCCGAGCTGACGACGAGTCCTGTGAAGGGCGTGAAGGGGGTTTTTCCGGAATATCGTCGAGGAAGTCGAGGTCCGCCTTAGAGTCAGATGAAGATTGGGAGGGTGTTGAGTGAAAGCCATGACGGAAATGGTTCGATGAGCTGGAAAAGACCACATGCGCTCGCCGAGAAGCTGTAGGCTGTCTCCAAGCTGAGGCGACCGAAGGCGCAAGAAAGGAGAGCAATGGAGGGGCTCGAAACCTCATTAGAGGTTCACCGAGGCATCGGAGTTCCATCTATTGAAAATTGCAGTTAGCGCATAGGAAAGATAGTAAACGAGGGGTGGTATATACCAGTATGGTCTCCGGCGCACCCTACTACAGTGAATTTGATCCCCTCCGCAGTGGAAGGAGAGCTTCATAAGTACTCCGAGGGTGGACTGAAGTAGATATGATAAATCAACGCCTCGAAAAGGCTTGGCGAGATTCCGGCGCGGTGTTCAGCCCTGCCATGGAACTTCACCAAAACTGTGCTTGATTTGCTCTGCAAGATCATTGCAGCTACCTCTCCCTCGAACGCGTTTCCAACCCGCAAAGTTGTACATGCCCCTACACCACGTCTGACTGTGTATCAGAGAACGGGACTACAAAGCACATAGATGTATAATTATCAGGGTAGGAATTAAACCAACTCCAACCATGAACACTCTTGTTCATTGTACCTCTAAATCGTCGCATGTACTAACGACACATGCTAGGTGCTCCGCCATATGGGCGACCTCCTTCTTTTGGAGGCTTCCCTGGGAGCAATGCACCTCCGGGAATGGGGCCTCCCCCAGGGACTTGTAAGCCATATCGCTACTTTCGCGGTTCGTATGCTGATAACATATAGCTGCACCAGGCGTTGGTCCCCCACCGGGCATGCAATCAAATAACCAGCAGCCAGGCCGTCCCGGCGGCCTCCCCTCGAGTTTCCAGCCACCAGCCAATATGCCCAATATCAACTTCAACGCACCTGTCATTCGTCTTGGAACCACTGGGCCATCGAAACCAACCATGCCATCCGGAGACATTGGCCGACGGGAGGCTGACTCTAGACCTGCACGACCAGGCTTGGGCGCGGGACAAGGAATGGATGCTCAACGGCAAGCTGTACGCGAGAGCATGATGCAACTGGTTCCGCCCACCAAAGACGAGGTCTCAAAGACCATTTTCGTTGGAGGGATCACAGAAGGCTCAGGTGGTGATGAGGGCATTGAGCGGATCCTATATTGTGCTGGAAATTTGAGGCGTTGGATCAGGGCAATGGATGCAGACAACAAGGCATGCCGATTTGGCTTTGCAGAGTACGAAGATCCCGAAAGTCTTGCTACAGCCATAGAGGTACTGAAAGATGTCGAAGTACCTGTCAAGCCACAAGCGGTCAACGGCATCATAAAGGAAGAGGACGAAAAAGAAGGGAACGTGGATAAAAGCAAATTATTAGTACGCAGGCTTTACGCGAGTGTCGGTCATCAATTTGCTAATAGCGGTTTCTAGGTTACCATTGACGATGGAACTTGTAGCTATCTTGAGCGATGGGAGGCCTCTCGAGGCGACCGAGATCCAATACAAGGTCAGCTACGTCTAGATGCCGCCAAAAGTGCACTTGCCATCGTGCTCGCAGATTTAGCTCATCCCTCGGCGCCGATACAAACGAACGATATGTCAACCGTGGACCGCGACGGTGACTACTCGATGCAAAATGGTGATGAAAGGGGGGATGCTGAGGTCGTCACCATTCCTCTTTCGGCAGACGATGAGCTCTCTGACATTCCAGCGGAAATGCGGGAGACTGTTGCAAAAGAGATACAGGCCTTTCGAGATCGTAGCACGCGTCGTGATATGGAACGATTACGGAGAGAGGAGGAGATGGAAGCGATGGAGAGGCGGCGAAACATGGGCCCGCGTCCTAGTCGGATCGCATCTCCACCACTTTCAGCACCAAGCGGTCCAGCTGGTGGTGCTAATGGTATCCCGGTGGGCCCTAGAGAACGTAACATAAGTAATGTACCAACTGGACCGAAAGGCTACACGGAATCGACACAACCGCGAGATTATCAAAAGGGAGTGACTTTTGTGAACGGAAGTGGTATCAATGGGGCTGGGTTTGCCGGTATGATAGACCGAGAATTTGAGGATAGTGATGCCAGTGATGAAGAGATTGAGCGAAGAAAGAAAGACAAGAAAGAAGCGGAGCAGGAGAAGTTATACCAAGATCAGAAACGAAGGTGGCTCAACCGGGAACGAAGTCGAACGGCTGCTGTAGAGAGAGAGAAGGCTCGAGACAAAGATGAGCAGGGGCAAAAGGAGGCCGAAAAGGAGGCTGTTGCAAAACGACTAAGGGAGTGGAACGATGACGTTGAAGCCAGTCGAAAAGCTGAGGAATACTATCTAGACCGCAGTCTATGGATCCGGAATCGAGCAGTGTTCAGGAGTAGAGAGGCAGCCATGGATGACACAGATCGCAATACAGAAGACAAAGAGAGAGCTAGAGAGGCCCAGCAGAAGGAACAAGCCAGAGGCATGGCCGACGACTTCCTTAATCGACAAGCGATGGAATTGGACATCCAAGCACCGCGAGAACCGCAGAGATTCAAATTATCCCTTGGCGCTGCAGCACAGAAAGCACAAGCTGCCGCGACGGGTCGACGAACCGTTGCCGAAGTTGAGGGATTGCTTGAAGATGAAGAAGAAGCAGACAGCTCCGCGAAGAGAACGCTTATCCCGATCAAATTCGACAGCGCTGCTGACGCCATGGGCCTGACTGAGGAGGAGAGGACGCAAGCAGTAAGGCAACTAGCTGCTGATATACCGTCAGACAAAGAAGGATTGTGGAAATGGCCCGTCAAGTGGGACTTTGTTGAGGAGACGGTGCTCAGCGAGCAGCTGAAACCGTTTGTGGAAAAGAAGATTGTTGAGTACCTCGGTGTGCAGGAGCAGATGCTCGTCGAGGTTGCTGAGGACCATATCAGAAAGAGAGGCGCGCCTCAAGCTCTCGTAGAGGAGCTCGAAGGGGTAGGCATCACTTCCTGCAATACACAGGAGCTAACGCTGACACGTACCACAGGCATTGGACGAAGAGGCCGAGGCACTCGTCAAGAAGCTTTGGCGAATGATAATATTCTTTAGCGAGTCGGAAAAGCGAGGCCTCTCAGCATAGAGACCTTTCGGCCCTTGATAAGATTACCATATGCGCGTGCGTACGATAAGTCGGTCTGCCCGTGATTGCATTGCTTTTAATCTTACATATGCTGTGGTACTTTGCGAATCGCTCTTGAAGCAGCGTGACTTATTTCATTCAGCTACCAGTACGAATCAGGCATTTACCTAACAATGGTCTTGTATGGGAACGCTCCTTCTCACTGTGACTGAGATTGTTGCAAGTCCTCGTTGGCAAAAAGCCTTGCAAAGAAATGGCAAGCACGGGGCTTGCGTTCAAAGAAACTCCTTTTGTTCTCAATTTACATCCAAGCTCCCTCCATCCACAATTCGAAAGCATTGTTATTACAAGATTCGTAATCGTATTCACAGCCAACACATATCCACGCCCCTTTACCCTCTATCCTTCACCCTACACTCGCTGAAGATGCGTCTTCCAGCCCTCACCACCGCCTTCCTCGCTCCCCTGTGCGCCCGCGCATTCGTTGATTTCACAAACAACGCATTCACCGGTATCGCCGTCGGCCAGGCTTTCAATCTAACCTGGCAGGGCGACGGCACCGTAGGTTTCCCCTGCCACTTCCTAACCTCTCCCGTTATACACTAATGACAATCCATTGTTTAGCCCGTCACTATCACCCTCATGAACGGACCCACCAGCAGTCTCGCAACAGTCTCGGTCGTGGCTAGTACGTCCGATTTCCCACTATCAATGTTCGCAGACATGTCGTTTGACGCCCATCTAGCATCTGCAATTGGCGCATCGTACGCTTGGACTCCGCCATCGACGCTGGCTTCGGGGACGTATGTGCTTGAGATCAGTCAGTCGGGGTAAGCTAGGTTTTTGTTTTACCCTCTCTCGTTTGCTGTCTGTGATGGTTGATACAAGAGGTTCTAGATCCACAAACTACTCCCCTCAGTTCTCCATCGCTGGCGGCACCGGCGCGTCCGTAAGCTCGTATTCACAAAACGTCGCTGTGCCTTCTACCACGTCCCCGACGCTGTCTTCCTACCCTACTCTATCCTCCCACCCAGCGACAGGAACATGGGCAGAATTCACGGCTCTGGCCGCCATGGTATCGCTACCACCAATTCCAACAGACAACGGCTCCGGTAGCAGCATTTCCCCACCCAGAGTGACTGATTCCACGCTTCATCCGTCGTTTGTCGGTAACGGCACCATTTTGCCATCGCGGGCGGATAGGAGATCGGCGACTGGGTTGGCGGTGGCTGCTATGGCGGCTGCGGTGGGGTTTGCGATTATCGCTTGATGGGTTTGGTGGCGTTGGAGGGGACTGAGGATTGTAATGTTATAGGTGGGTCTGGAGGCGATGTTAGGGTTGGATAGCGGCGAATTGTGTGAAAGGTTGCGTTGATTGCAACTTGGCCTGGTGCCTTTCTTCTGGTATATTATCATCAATCGCATTGCTCTTTAAGCAGATCTCTGTCGTGGCCTTGAAGATTCTTTGTTTTTATGTCTAATTCTTGTTCTTTGGCCGCGAGCCGCATCTCCTCTAGGGTATATCCACCGCCTCGCATCAAATCCAATAAAAGTCTCTCAGATATGCTGTCTCATATCCAGGTTCTTCGCCTCCTTGCCCACACTGCTCCAAAAATCCTCTCTCTCCTTCAAGATGGCCTTGGCCCACTCCTTCACCTCCTTCAGCTGTATCTTCTTTGCCACCCGTGTGAATTCACCCAGGTCCTTTTCCCCTTTCCTCTCCCGCTCATACTCCACCATTTGCAGCAACAGCTCCACCTTATCCACATCGTGTACAAACACACTTTCCAGCGTCTCTCCCTGTTCATACTCGTCGAAGAGCTCCTTGATTCCCTTCGCTGCCGTCCCATCGCCACACGCGCCTATCAAGTTGCCGCACAGGTACTCCATCGTCTCGGCCTCCCTCCTAGCCTTCTCCTCCTTCGGCACGTCGTCCGCAGGCGTGATATCCCCCACCACACTCTCGGCCATATCGTGCACCAGTGCCATCTTCGTACAGTGCGGTATGTTCAGCTGCGCGGTCAAGGCGGGTGGTGCGAGCATGGTCATGATGGACATGCGGTACATGTGGTCTGAGATGCTTTCGCCGGAGTGGATGCAGAAGCGCTCCCAGCCGGCGCGTTTGGTGGTCTTGAGGCGTTCGAGGAGGTGGAAGAAGGGGATTGGGGTTGTTGGGGGGGAGGAAGGAGGGGGGAGGCCGAGTTCGGAAAGAGCTGCGTGGTGTATTGTTAGTAGAGGGTAGAACGTGGAATGGTGGGTGTTTACCTCCTGGAACGGACCAAGGGGTGGTGGAAGAGTTGTCCATAAATTGAGGGCGTATGTCACCGTTGAGGATAGTACTGGAAGGAGTTTGGCAAGCGCTGCTGCTGTTGGAGGATGGCTGTTGTGCGGACATGGCTTGAACTATTTGCAGAGAATGAGGGTGCTGGTTGGAAAGATGAGATTGAGAGTGTAGAGATGGAAAGAATGATGACAAGGCCGGATGCCTTATATACTCATCTGGACATACTGACTATCAGCATGTATCCGATCGACAATGCTCTGATGCAGCATTGGCTGTCAAAAGAACAAATACAAACAGTGGTTGGACGTGAAGCCTATCGGCCTTATCTTAGTGCCTGTTCTGGCGTGGTTCTAGGCTGCTTCTAGCGGCCGTGCCCGCAGCTGGGCCCAACCATGTCAATTTCCAGGGTGCCATTGGCGAGTCCTGGAACCCCACATGGTGTTTTGTTTACCTCCTACTAGTAATAGTCGTCATAGCTTGACAAACCGTACGCTGAACCGGCTTAAGATCGATTGGCCAAATTCACAGCGCGCTGGGTCTTACACATGATGCCGCAAAGTCGCGTCAAGCGCCATGAGCAAACAACAAACAGCTGCAGGGACAACGCCTGCCCCAAGCATCTCCATCTTCCTAAGCAACCTCCATCTTCTGGATCTTGACCGACGCGATGATTGGCCATCAATCAACTCTGAGACTTTCACTCGCAAGAACACCCTACAAAATGAAAAACATCGTATATGCTGCGTTGAATGGGCGCTTTTTCGCTTGTTTGAGATTTGGGATGTCGAACAGACGAAAAATGTCAGAGCTGGTCTTGTAAACCGGACCTCTGCTTTGTGCTAATAAATACTTTCTAGAAGCTAGGACCCTTCTTCCCTGCCTACGTGCCTTTGCAATCTCTCAACTTACGGGCCGCTCTATTCAGATGCCTTAACGAATTGAAGAAGAATGAGACCTTAGGCAAGGAGGTCATGATCAGGAAGACAATGTTCGATGACTGCAAAGGTGATAAGCTTCAGGGGCTGTTAGCCTCATTTTCCACAATCGTCCTACGAAAGGTCCTTGCAGAGGGTCATGGCGGCAAAGCGAGCATTGCTGGACGCCTTGCTATTGCTAAGAGAGTCACGAAGAGAGACTATGAGTCCTTTCTGCCGCTAGCAATTGCGCATCGTTCTTCTTTATCAGCGTTATTAAATAGGAAAAGTGAGCTCAAAGCGAGATACAAAGACTTTGGAAACATCCTGTATTCGAAGGAACAGGAGCTGGACCAGAGATTCGAAGTTATAGTAAGAACGCAAGAGTTGCTTGATGGGAACCCGATACCTGACCACATCGTGTCGCGGGTGTCGAATCTTGTTGAGGAGCATTGGCAGGGTGACGCTAGACTGGTGGGTGTTATCGCGCAAGGCGAAGAGCAACAGTCAAGGGACTTACTACTAGACGAACCGTTCTCAAAGATTTGGCGAAAGGTCTCGATGGGGACCTTTGATAAACCCACCGGACTGAAAAGTCATGGACTCCTGGAGGATCTGGAGATGCGAGTGGCTAGCCAGGAAGCAAGACTCAATCAATGGAAGGAGTTCAAGGAGGCCATACAGAGAGACATCAAGCCTACGACTAACCTGAAGGTACAATCGCCGACGTCAGTCAGACCTAAGGGCGTCAATCCCGATCTTCAAAAACAGAGAGATCTAGTATTCAGCCCAAGGAAGAGCCCAAGAAAGAGTAATTGGGATATCGAGGAAGAAGAGGAATCACCAACAGCGACTCGAGTGAAGTGTCGCAAAACGGACCTCAAAGAAGCAAGAGATCTTGTTTTCAGCCCAAAAAAGAGTCCCAGGAAGAGTGATTGGGAGGGTGAGGGAGCAGAGAAACAACAGTCGCTGTCATCTCCAACGTCCCTATCTGTCAAAAGCAATGGCGCGACCCCAAGCCCTAGCATGAAGATGTTGAACTATCCCAATAGTAGCGATGCAAGGAATGGGGTTTCTGAGGGCCAAGAGAGATCGCTTTCAAGTATCTCCCACCATGATTCTTCTATTGATGACAGTGATCAGTCCGGATTCTCTGCGATCTCGGGTGGACACCTGCACTATAGAGACAGATCAGACGATGTTGGCGGCGTCAGGGAATCTTCGAACCACAGCCAAGATGGGGACATGGGTTACGAACACAGCCAAAGGGATCTCCCCGAAGCTCATGACCAAAGACTCCATCAACCTGACAAAATTGGTAGCACGAAGAAAAATGAAATTGTTGACGAAGATGAGCTCCTCGCCGAACAAATCATCTCCATGACCCTGAACGCAGCTCCCACACCAGCCAAGCCGAAGTTATCTCTGATGCAACGAACCCGTCAATCCATGAAGGCCTCAGCCAGCCCTGGTGGACTTCAAAGACTGGCAACAGTCGACGATGAGCTACCATCTCCCTTACTCACCGCCATGACAGATCAAAGAGAACTCTCTAGCACACATCCCAACGGTCCATCCACCCTCCTCGAGCGTACGCGGCAGTCCATCTCGCTGGTCCCCTCCAGACCCTCGGCATCGCGCAATTCAATGCACGAACGCCGCGCCTCCAAGGTCTACCCAGCGAACCAATTCGAGACCCCTCGAAAACAGATGCCGAGGATCAAGGAGTTCACTCCGCCAGAAGAGCTCTTCAGCCCTGGAGCCGGGTATGATAGCGTCTTCAAGAGCCGACCGAAGGTAGGGTTCAGCCCGGTTGCTTCGCCTACACCTGACAAGAGTCCAGGTGAGGGCGTAGACGAAGGTATGAATGTAAATGCGTGGGAGGAGTCGCCGTCGGCGAGAGCAAGCGCTAAGGTCTAGTTTTGTTTTTGTTATTATCGTTTGTATTCGCGGCAGAAGGGCGACGTGAGACTCAACGCGAGCAAAGTAGTATAATACAGGTCTACTTTAACCGCTTCAGTCCTTCCCATGAATTTGACAAGTACAATGTCACCGACTGTAATAGACGACATTGGCCCTCCACAACGCACAACTCTCCTGCGGATGAGCTATCCTTGCAATTAGCACCGACAAACACTGAATAGACCGAAGTCCAGCTAAACAGTGACTGCAAATCGGAACGACCCCATGTGACATCATGTCCTCTATGTCGGCACATGCTACGTGCCACATTCCGCATGCCACAGAGCTATCACAAGTCATCAAACCAATAAAGACGAATAACGAGCCAATGAACCATCAACCACCCAGCACGCAGACTCCCAAGTAAAACCTCCCTCCGCCCTCCGCCCTCCGCCTCCATCGTCACTATCAAAACCCACCCCCCGCCCCTCCCCCCCAAACTCGCCCGCTCCCTCCCTCTCTCCCACGAAAAGCTCACGCATCAACTACCATCACAACCACCCCGGCTCTTCCCACTCCAATCCCACATCCACCCCAGCCCCTCCCACTCCAAGCCCACTGCTCCTCCCACTCCACTCCCACTCCCACTCCCACTCCCCACCCCCCACACGCACGCTCCCGACCTCCATCCCACAAACGACAAACCAAACATTCCGCACCACAACCCCCGATGGCGCAGAGTTCAAACACAGCATACTAACAGATCACTCCATCATTCCATCACAAGACCTTTTGACACCTCTAATGCCAATGAAGACCATCTCAAGACACCTTCTTACACTCGTCGTTACCGCCGAATGAAGCGGATTAACTGCGTTGGCTCAATTTAAACGAGGATATTATCGACTTCAACTCCCCATTTATTGGCAAGGTTCGAGAGACTATGAGATATGATGTCATCACGAGGCTTGAATGATGCTGGAAAGGTCTGGGTATGCAAGGTGAGCAGATCATTACGTTGCGTGTGTAAGGTAGTTGAGCAGCTTGGTGGAGATTGGAGAGAGTGAGGGGTTATGAGTGGGGGAGATGTTTTGTTTTTATTTGTGGGAGGGAATGTAAGTTTGAGGAGTGTGGATTGTGGATGGGATAGAGCTGGTGAGAAGAAGGTATAGAGATGTGATGAAGGAGATATTGTGTAGGGAGCATAGGGGGAGTGGTTTGTGGGAAGGTGTGGTTGATTGGGGCGTTGCGATGGAAGACATGAATGTTCCGGTATATCGTTCGCGACCACTTTGATATCAACGATAGCCGCTAGCTCTCAAGATCTGTTGGGGGGGGGGGGGGGGGGGGGTTACCGCGATATTGTGCATCATGTAAACAGCATTCTACGACTTCTCAGCGCTTCTTGGGGGTATATCTGACCACAGACCGGCGATGTGCAATGTAGACAGAAGAATCATCTCGCTCACAGTTAATACACTCTCCCACACATGCCATTCTTCCACCAAAGGTTGACCACAGTCCCGTCAACTGGTTTTGGCAGCATATTCGACGGCCCTCGCCGTTCTTCGAGGCTTCAAGTACAGCCTCTGTGTCGCGAGGCCTACATTACTTGCAGACCTGATCAAATCTCTTTACCAACTCCTGAATTACTCATATCAGTCTCGGTGTTCCAACATTGCAGCCCAATCCTGAAGAGGGTTGCTCTTACCTCGAAATTGCAGTCATCCATACTGCCAAACACAGCATGCTTCCCCAATTTCTCCGCGGTCACTCTTGGACTGGAGAGACCGAATGCAACTCGGGCAAGAAAGCGAGCATCGTCGCGAACCTTCGTGGCCGACAATATGGCCTTTATCTTCTCTTCATCAAGCCGTCCATTTCGGTGTTGCTTATCCCCTTGGACGAAGCTGATCGGCTTCTTCGTAAGACAGAAGTTACAGTGGCCACAACCGTCTTTCGTTATTGAATCTTGATCTCCAAAATGCCTCGCCAGTTCACGGTTCAGGCAAGACTTGGAGGTAATGAGCTCGATAACACCCCTGACTCTGTCCATATCGCTCCGCTCTCGGGCTTCAATCTGATCGTAGATAGCAGTTATTATGTCGTGCTTTGCAGAGTCACCTTGGGGAAACTCTTTGAGTACTCGGAAACGATTGACGACGCCGCTCGGTTGAAGCTCGATAGCACCACTGTCGTGCCATTCCTGTAGCTTTCGAACAGCCTCTGCGCGTTCAAATCCACCACTGCGAGCGGCATAATCAACATCGATGTGCGTCCACCTCTTGGCTGACTTGCTGTATTTCTTCAAGGCCGCTTCAACCCGAGAGCCATCGATTGTCCGACTGTCGAAAGAAGGCGACTTGACGTACTTGTAATCGGAATACTTTGGAGTTATTGCTCTGATTAGTTCAAAGCGAAGCTCGAGCTGTGCATTGAGGAGGTCTAAAGCGGTCCTCTAGGAAAAGATTAGAAAATCTAATTCTTATCATGGGAAAGTTGGTGAGACCAACCCGTATATCCCATTCCCTTGACTCTTCGTTTGCATTTCTCTCGATAATTTCCCCTGGTTTAGCATACCTATGAAGCTCCAAGAATTCGCCAATTAAACCCGTCACGCTTCTAAGACTTGGGACATCTGCCCTTGACCATTCTTCCATGATACCTATATCTTCGGCGCACAAGTAGATTATGCATGTACTTTCGAGTCCGTCACGCCCTGCTCGTCCTATCTCTTGACTATAGCCTTCTAGACTCTTTGGAACAGCATAATGAACGATATTTCGTATATTGGCTTTGTCTATACCCATTCCAAAGGCGATAGTGGCTACAATCTATTGAAGGAGACCGCATACATCAGCATATGAATGTCCAGACAAATATCTGACTTACAATAATGTTGTCTGAGGTCATGAACTTGTCTTGTACAATGGTCCTGACATTGTTCGCCATGCCCGCGTGATAGCTGTAAGCATTGAATCCGTCCGCTTTTAGCCGAGTAAACACAAGCTCTGTCTGGTCATGAGTATGAACATAGACTATAGAAGGTCCTTTGTTTTGACGAAAGAAAGACTTCAACGCTGGTAACTTGTCGGCTCCATTCTTGAAAGATTGGGCAAGGAGACGGAGATTTGTGCGATATGTAGTAGTGCGAAAGACACCCTCGGATTCGATGTCAAACGCCTCACAAATATCTTGCGCGACCTTTGGTGTAGCCGTGGCGGTGAGGCAGAGAACCCGTTCTGCTTTGATCTCCTTCGCAAACCTGGCGACTTCGCGAGAACGGTCAGTCAGACGAGAGAATAATTGAATTGGCTTAGGACTCTACCTTTGAGATAGTCGGGTCGAAACGCATGACCCCATTCGGAGATACAATGAGCCTCGTCAATTGCGATAAGTCGAACCTTGGTATGGCTTATCATCTCTACGAATCCTTCATTATTCAGACGTTCCGGAGCAACGTATCTGTAAGATTTTCCGTCAGCTTACAAGAAAGATTTTCCAAGACTTAGATTGATCGGTTAAAAGACGAGATTTGATACGAAGCGATAAAGAACAACGATAAAGCAGGTAGTTTCTGGCATTATGACAGCTTCCGCGATATTATCCGGCTGGAGATCTAATGGACATAATTTCCAAATTGGGTCCCCTTGTGTCAGAAATACATTACAAAATTGTAACGGGATATATCAAGCATAGGATAGATGTCAACAAGGTAACACTACCATATGGAAGCGCTAAAATGCCCAAGGCTCTTCATAGCATAGACGAGCCTACAGTCTTCGCTGACTGCGACGGTGAGCTTCCCTCGAAGATTATAAGATCCAGATATCGACGTTCAGACTCTCGCGTTTGACAGGTCGACACCCTCATCCTCTTACTTCGGGACTCAAGATGCATGCATGCGAGCCATGCCTGTAACCGGTTGAAAGAACCCGCATCAATAAGAGTCTTTCTATAAAACAGGACCGCAGAGACCAAAACTGCAAAATAACGAGGAAAAGAAGATGCCTACAGCAATCTCAAGTCATCCCGCCGCAACTTATCGCAGGTCTCTAGCCACGATTCGCGGCTCTGAGACGAATCCATGGCAGCAGCGCAAACGCCCCGTTTCTTCAAAGCATCAACCTGATCCTACACATCCCGTCAATCTGAAGCCGCATAGCGAGAACATGTTTCCTGATAGCTGTATTCTATGTGGAAGGTTTGCCACGTACTTTCATCAACGCGATCAATGGGCTAACAACGAGCGTGACGCCGCCACCAGGGTTGTGGCCACACTGCTCGTCGTGAGGGTCAAAGGCTAACGCTGGGATCTGATACACCAGGCTCTTGCCACCTCCAGTTGGAAAGATAACCACAGTACTGCCGCCAGTAATTAAGCGTGAGATGGCTTGTTGTTGCTTAAATCTGAAATGAGGGAACCCCCAGGTACGCTGAAGTATCGATTCTGCCAACTCAACCGCAGAAGGATCATCGGTCATTTTGTGTTTCTTAGGTAAGGTTGCATCATCAAAGTCGGAAGGAATAGTCCTCTTCGTGCTTGAATTGGTAATATCAATTTTTACAGTTTCAGCAAGCATCAGGTCTTCGTCTTCGATATCTCCAAAATCGTCCTCGTGACTTCCATTCTTGAGGTTCTGCCTGACGCTCTCAATGTCCTCGACATCATCTTCGCAGACTTCACCTTCGATATACGACTTGACACTTGCGAGCAATGGTCGCAAGGAAGCCAGAGATACGGTGCCGTTGGTTATACCCTCATAGCTCGTGATTTCACTAAGTATTGCAATTCTTTGATTAGGGCGGCTCTGGAGAATTGGAGCCATGGCCTGGGGGTCCCCCTCTTAGATATTGATCTCAGGTTCACGATACTCTTCTCTTTGGGAGATGCGAAGGGGGTGAGGTTGGGTTCATCACGATCGCGTAGGAGAGACGCGACTGCCAAGCCGCATGATCAAGCTAAGCCGGAAAACGCTTAGAAAAGGTACAGGTAGAACCCTTTGTGTATCACCCATCCAACGTCCAAGGAACCAATCAGAGGGCTGAGATATGAGAGGCGACGTGTGTATGAGGGAACGAACAGGGCACGAATCTCGATCAACAGGTCCATCTTGATAACCGATGCATCAATAGCTATCTACATCCTTTGGACGAACTATTCCAGTTCCCTATACACTTTACCCTTCACTGTTCTGGTCAGAGTCGTTCAACACGCTGGCTGTCTCCGGGCGTGTAAAGTTCCTCGCTCTTTTCTTCTGTCTTTTCTTTGGCGCACTCATCGTCCTGGCTCCACCTACTCGCTTCGTCTCTAGGGTTTCAGCCATCTTCAACCACCTTGCCCCTCTCAAGACCAGTGCTTGGCCAATTGATTCCTCAAGCAAACCCATCACTACATCAGCAATGGCGCCTCAAGCCTACAGAAAGCCTCCGCAGGCTCCACCTGTGTTCACGGGGACACCAAAGTCCATCATTGAAGACACGAAGAAGATGATCGAGAAATCAAGGAGTCTAGAGAATAGCATTGTAGCAGAAGTCAAAGCGCAGGATGCAAGTTTCAAGAATGTCATGCTACCAATGGCTCTCGATGAAAATGATATTGGACTCATTTCGCACATCATGGGGTTTTACCAGTCTGTCTCTACAGATCAGGCAGTACGGGATGCCTCTACGGAAGCCGAGGAGCTGATGGACGACTTCTCCATCGAGTCATCCATGCGCGAGGATGTCTACAAGCTGGTAGACGCGGCTGTCAAGCACGATGAGAAGCTAGACGCGGAATCTCAAAGATTACTAGAGAAGACACACAAGGACTACATTCGCCATGGACTTGGAATACCGGCAGGGCCGAAGAGGGACAGATACAAGGAGATCAAGAAACGTCTGAGCCAGCTATGCATCATTTTCTCCAAGAACCTGAATGAAGAGGTAGGAGGGATCTGGTTCGATCCCAAGGAGCTAGATGGCGTGCCTGAAGACGTTATGTCGTTGTTTGTCAAGGGAGAGGGTGAGAATGCTGGCAAAGTGAAAATGACTTTCAAGTACCCGGACGTGTTTCCAACCCTGAAATTTGCAAAGAACCCTGCAACAAGGAAGCAGGTCTACCTCGGAAACGAGAACAAGCTCCCTCAAAACATACCAATTTTCAGGGAGGTGATTCTTCTGCGAGACGAGGCTGCTCGACTACTCGGGTATCCGAATCATGCCTCATTCATCATTGAAGACAAGATGGCCAAAACACCCAAAACGGTTGATGACTTTCTTGGTGACTTAAGACAGCGTCTCAAAAAGGGAGGCGAGTCGGAGAGAAAGGCTCTCAGGGAATTGAAGGAGCAAGATCTCAAATCGAGAGGTATGGAGAAGAGCATTGATGGCCGCTACTACATCTGGGACAATCGTTTCTATGACCGCCTTATGCTTGAGAAGGATTACTCTGTTGACCAAGAGTTGCTTTCGGAATGGTTTCCCCTAGAGACATCCATTCGTGGCATGCTCACAATCTTTGAGACGCTTTTCGGCATGACGTTTGTTGAGATCACTGGCGCGGATCGCTCTTCGATCTCTCCGACTGGCAAAGGCGATGACATTGTTTGGCACCCAGATGTCCAGGTCTTCAGCGTTTGGGATTCCGAAGATCAAGGCAGTGGTTTCGTGGGCTATCTTTATCTCGACCTTCACCCTCGTGAGGGAAAGTATGGTCACGCTGCCAACTTCAACCTCCAACCAGGCTTCATTCAGGAAAACGGAACAAGGCGTTATCCTGTTACAGCGCTAGTATGCAACTTCTCGAAGCCTACTCCTAAGAAACCCAGTCTCCTGAAACACGACGAAGTCACCACACTTTTCCACGAACTCGGCCACGGAATCCACGATCTCGTATCTAAAACTCGCTATTCGCGCTTCCACGGCACGAATGTCGTGCGTGACTTCGTCGAAGCGCCATCTCAGATGCTTGAGAACTGGTGCTGGACACCCTCGCAACTAAAAGCACTCAGCCATCATTATTCCAAGCTCTCTTCTGATTATAAAGCGGCATGGCGTGAGCAAGTTGGCAAGGAGGCAGAGGAACCCAAAGAGCAGCTTCCAGACGAGCTGATCGAGAACCTGATCAAGACGAAACACGTCAATGACGCCTTATTCAACCTCCGCCAATTACATTTTGGTATCTTTGACATGACTATCCATGAACCCAAGAGTCACGAAGAAGTAGAAGGCTTCAAGTTCAGTGAGATGTACAATAAGTTAGGGTATGAGCTCACCGGGCTACAAACCCCAGCTCAACTAGGAGAGAGCTACGAATGGGGTATGCATTGATCTCCTCCCCTCAACGTAACTGATATGCTCATCACACTATTTAGGACATGGCCAAACCACATTTGGGCACCTACTCGGTGGATACGACGCAGGCTACTATGGCTATCTCTCTAGTCAAGTCTACAGCGCAGACATGTTTTACACGGTCTTTGAGAAAGATCCCATGAACCCAAAGGAAGGTCGGCGATACAGGCACATGGTGCTTGAAAAGGGAGGTAGTCAGGATGAGATGGAGACGTTGAAGAGTTTCCTGGGTAGAGAGCCTAATGGCGATGCATTCTATCGCGAGTTGGGACTAGCATGAGTGAGGGACGGCGAAGTGGAACGAGCCAGCTTGTTTAGGATTGCGCAATGAGCAGTCGTGTATGGTACCCACAATCATGGCCGTTAGATCCTGTGTCGTTGGATGCATCTAGTAGACCTTAGATCAGCCTGGGGGGTCAGGAGGAGAATATTTAAATGCATTCATTTGGCGATAGACCTGCTGTTCGACTATCAACTGTTCCGGATGCATTGTCCGTTGTCATTTCACACGATCTGATCCCAATCATTCCGTCTTTGCTTCTAAAATTACATCTCTAGCCAAACTACTATCCTCCTTTAGTCTGCACTTTCGATGCCCTGCATGACAATTCTATCGCACAGATTTGGCACTACGTTTCCTAGCTGACAAGACTCGACCGCAGTTCCAACACCGTCTATGCACCTAAAAATGAGCTTCCAGCCTCTCTGTCGGTACTCATCTAGCTCTACCACATAAACCTCTGCACCAACCCCGGTTCCTGCGGCCACTCAAACCCCCAAAAGAGAAAAATATAACCAACAGAAGCGTTGATGAGCAAAAACCAAACTGTCTCGAGCCAGAGACGATGATCGTGCGCTTTCGAAGGGGTAGTTTTGTCGGACTTATATTTCTCCGTTGGGTAAGGGATGGAGGTTTGAGAGGTAGTGGTTTGATTTGCTGGATGAGGGTTCATGACGTGAAGTCGCCATATCAACCAAGGCACGATGAAATATCTCGGCTCGACGAGCGGCGCTGTGATGACGGATGCGGAGGTGGCGAGGAGCCAGAGGAGAAGGAAGCTGGCTCGTGGGCCATTGCTGGGCGTTGCATCTGCTGGGGGTGGAGTTGAGTGGGGGGCTTTAGACTCTGGCTGCTTGCTTCGTTTGCGGGCGCTGAAATGGATGGGTTGCGGGGCTGGGCCACCCAGAGCTGTAATGACAGCCCATGCGCAGAGAAAGTAGACTGGAACTGCGAGATATTTGATGAGTGGATGGCGGAGGAGGATGCGGAAGACGTAGAAGGTGTAGTGGCGGTTGTCGGCGAGAGTGAAGGGGTGGATGATGGTATTGTAGTGGGCGATTGCGAGCATTATGGCGATGATTGGAAGAGCGATGGCGATTCTGGGACGGCACTGCTTGATGGTGGTAGAACGCAGAGCGGAGGGTATCCATCTTTGAGGGATATTGATGTTAAGGAGGTAGGGGTACAGTAGGGGGATGGAGAAAAAGACAACATAGGGCCAGAAGTAGAGCATCTGGGCGAGGTGGATGGAGACGACATGATTTTCTTTATCTCCTAGGGATTGTGAACAATCTGGCCAACAAGATGCTAAGAGTGTTGCATACCTAGAACCACACCGCCATTCCAAACGACGAAGCCTGAAAAGCAGGCGAGGACAAGCAGATAGGGTATGACGCTCCAAAGCACGTTGTGAAGATTGAGAAATCCAGCTATGGCGAACGAAGCTCCGGACTTTATATAATCTGATTGCAGTAAGCCACAATCAAGCACACTGAAAGGCAATAACAACCTTCAAAGCTCGCCTCGCTAACGAGTGGATCGTACGCGGAAGAATGCTTCCAACTCCCTTGCACCACGTCGTTGAAGCCAGGCTCACTTGCAAAATTGACATCTGGCTGTCCTTTTGGTATAGCGCGGCAGAATGCAAGGCCTCCCAGAAACATTGATACCCAGAAGATATTTGTCTGTCGGAAAAGCAAAGAAAGCAGGCCTACAAAGACGGCGCTGAAGCCATTCCTCTCCTCAAGGTAGCACTGATATGCAAATAGCACAGACAACGCTGAAAGGACGTCTGTATAATAGAGTCCAGAGAAGAAAAAAAGGGGTGGAAACAAGCAGATATTAATAGTGTTGTGAATCAGCTCTGCAGAGGGCCATGGCTTTGGATCCCTGCCCAAATCCTCGCTTTCATTATTGCTCCTGGTGAGGAGCAAAGTACGGCGAACAACTAACACAAGGAGTATGCTATTTATAGCATTGGTGAAACGGAAATCTTTGGTACCGACGATATTCAAGAAGTGGAATAGCTTTATTTGGAGATACGAAACAAGGTATCTTGATCATTGTAGTTAGCCACTATTTCCATTACTTTAACATATTCAATCACCCACAAGCCAGGAGGAGTAGTTATCTTGGGGTCCCAAACTCGCCAATTACCTTGGGCATAGTTTGCTGCCTGGCGAACATGAAATACCTCATCCTGGACCAGTCAGTCGAAGATATTGACGCCTTTTCTTGACAAAGTCCTTACGAGGTAAGGCGCAGGGACAATGTCCTGCACGAGCTTGAACCACACCGCGACTGCAACAGCGATGATAGCAGCTGGGGCCAGAGAGTCCCAGGTAAGTGGTTGACTTGAGGACTTTGTCATTACTGTCCAGGGTGCTCATCTTGAGAACATACTGCCAAAAGAGCGAGGATAGCAGATCCTTAATAACAGAGACATTAGAGCACACTAGCCGTCCAGACGCGTAGCGCGCTTACCGCTTATGTACCCAAGACAAGGATTATTCTATCAACTCCTTTTCACACCTACTAGCTAACATGGCATTACCTTTGCCACCTGGCTTGACGCCCCCCGAGACCGCCTTCCTTTGCGAAATGGAGATGGTAACAGTGATTCCACGCCAGCGGCTCGAGGGGCTCAATCTACTCGGGGTGAGTTGAGCCTGCAGACAACGTGTTTTCAATGAAGTGTAGGTTCAATATGAAAAGCAATCCAAGTTGCACCCTCAAGCTGACCGTTCTGGTCTACTCAAAGGGCCCGATTCCGCCCCTCAACCCACCCTACCGCACTCCACTCCCACTCTGGCTCGCCCTTCTCCTTAAACGCCAACGTCGCGCCAACATCCTGGCACCACCATGGCTCTCTCCACACTCTCTCAATTCGATTCTTGATCTTGAGAAAAGCTCGCCCTCCTTCTCTCCTCCCCCGCCGTTACCGCCGCACACCACCACATCACCACCCTTTCTCCCCAGCGCGACCGCAGACGCCCCGCCAGATGCATTGCCTTACCATTGGCTGGAATTAGGAGAGATGCTACTCGAGGCGGCGAGCGATGACATACCAGAGCCTGATCATGTGCGGAGGTTGATGCGAGATCTGCGGGAAGTAAGGATCGCCAAGATGAGGGCTGGAGTAGGGGTGTTGGAGGGAGGTAGAGAGGTTAATATGAATGGAGTCGGAGGAATGGAGGTTGCAGAAGGGAGGGCGTTCATTGGGGGTGTGGTCGACGGATTGAGGAAAATTGGGGCGAGCAAAGAAATGACTCGGCGCGAGAGAGAAGCAGAAGAGAGGGAGAATGGTATTGGTGGTGCGGAGGAAGATGATGAGGATGAAATGGGTACGTAGACATGAGTCTTATCATTCTCTGATTTATTTGCAGTCATATATCATATTCACAACTGTACTCTTTCTTCTCTGGACTAGCCAGGTCATATACTCGTCCCTCAGGAATATTATGATGCAACTATAGGGATATCTGGCTTATCTCTTTGAAATTGTCGGCAACCCTGCCTGATGGGCACTCATGTTTAGAGACTGTAGGAAGGCTTCTCTTGTGCTGTCTGGTGTCATGCTGCGTGAGGTGGTAAAAGTACCGACCTCTCTCCTTGGTTTGGCAAATGCTGTCATGCGAATCAAGCATAAGCAACATTACACTCCTCAATGCATTTGTCGCCTATGTCATGCCATGGCTCTGCTGCGAACGAAGCTACCTTAGCCGTCTGGCTTCGCAGATAAAGCTCAAAAGCGCCTACATTCCAAATTTGCCTACGACTGCTCTGCCAATACCCTTAGCGAAAGATACTCCATCTTCCATGTATTGAATAGTATAGTAGCTGCTGGAATGGATGACCAGAGATTCTACTGGAACTTGACCCAAAAGTTTCATCATGTTGTTGCTTTGGCGAATGTGCTAATACCCTCGAAGAAACCAGTCCTTGTTCGAGAATCGTTGAAGTGGACCTTCAATAGCCAGAAACAGTGCTTTCCGCACTGAATAGTGGTAGCCTTCTTGCACAGACTTGTACCGCATATGTTTTAGCATTTCGTGAATACACGAATCAAAACACCACCTTCATTTTAGCGTGTGCAATACGAATAAGAATGCTTGGCAAAGATATGTAATCCCTGGTGAAAGAGTAGTATTTTTTTGACACCCACCCCGGATCGGGTCTAGCTCCGTCCACAAGTGGAAACACCCGCCCTTTTGGATAGCTCCCGGGGCCAGCCCGGGACCACCCGTAAGAGGCGCCCGACACATTCGGCCATTCCTACGGATTTAGACGAAACTAGACCTAATTCCAGAGGTTGTGACTAGATTAGGCAAAATGGGGGCGTAATTCTGTTCGCTTGGTAAAACTAGCGGCGGGAGAAGCCACCAATCCATCTATCGGGACCTGGCGGAAATTCCGCCTCTGAATCTTCAGCCTCGGGGATTTATGTGAATTTGGTACTAGATGTATATTGGCAATTCCAATATCTAGGGGACCCGTTGGATTCAACACCGATAACCTCCAGAAGACATTGTCCGCTGGATGACCGAGGGTCGGTGGCAGAATTCCTGCCGACTTTCTCCCGGTATTAGGCTAGAGAGTCGGCAGGGACTTCTGCAACCGACCCTCGGACACGAGCGCGATCACCACAGCCCTTAGTAGGCATGGACCGAAGATCTTTTCAAGTGAGTCCAATCAAGAACGACCGTGGTAGTGAACCCTGCGGACTTTCAAAGACCCCGCAAATGTTGCGCGGTGGGATGCAAGACGCGCCTCAAAATTTGTACTCACTTCCGTTTAAAGAGTGATTGATTCTCGTCACCACTGCCACCAATCCAATTTGGGTGTGTACCTTGTGGAACCACTACAATACTTTGGTATTGCGGCAATTGCGTCTATTACCATGCAATGTGGCCTCGGATCGACTCGGTGGTGAGAATGCGAATGGAGATTGTGTGTTGTGATGTCGTGCTTGGCTAAGGACGCTGGATTGTTGTGAGCCTGAGCTGCCCTAAGCTACCCATCCACGGGATGAAGCCATTCTTGGAGGCGGCTTCCTCGATCCTCGTGATGGCACATGAGTTCCTATTCATCTGACTTATCTGGAGATAGCCACAAGCTACACTCGCTGACCCAGCTTTTAATAGCTCTATTCCTACACATCGTAATGTATCTGCCGTCGTTTTATCCTTGTTTTGAGTACTATCTTCCGTCTAATTGCACCTCTCACTCTTTTTTGCGCCGTGCGATTCTTCTATACCTCACCCATCCTTCATTGACTATCTAGCGATTGAGCTAGGGCGGCTAGCTCATGACCATCTGCTCTAGAGCAGTGAAGGCATTGAATCATGACTAGGCCGCATATACTCCGGAGCTTCTTTTTGCACAATGACCACCAACTGTGGATGACACACCAACCATATGATTTCTATACATTCCAAATACTAAGAAGAGTTGGTCGAATCAGTTCTCAAGGGCGGCTTAGATCGGTGTCGGTGTGATATAGTGTGTCTGTCGGCACTACTGTCATTGTTAACAGGAAGTCTAGACCAAAGTGCACCTTTTATGTACGACCAACCATTTTCCCTTGATTTGCAGATCCTGCCATCAATGGCTTCACCAATGACTCGGTCAATGATTTCATCCAATACAATGCGGCTGCACGATGATCTCTGATCCAGGTCAGCTGTCCATGAAGACCTTCGGAAGACGCGTATCCCGAGATCAGAGGAGGTGTCAACGTAATACCATATCCTTTGCTTGTACTCGTGGAATATAAGTAGCCCTGTTTATCCATTGCTTTTCTGCATTATTCATATCTTCCACGGCCCTCACAATCAGTTCTTAACGTTAAGAAGAGTCACCTACCTCCACCTATAGTGTGATTGTCACCTAGATCAAACATATCAGCTCTATTAATTCACAACCCAATTCTCATTATGCTTATTACTTCGTCCTCCGGTTTCCTAACGGCGCTTGCTGTAGTAGCTACGAGCGTAGCCATCCCAGCACCGGCCCCTCAACAGGTTGACGCCTGTGGTCTTGGCCTCGGTGTTACTGTCGGTGCTCCGAAGAACACGCACAACGGTCCCTTTGACATCAGAGTCATTCCGACCACGGCGGTGACCCCAAGTGTGCCCCTCGGCTATGATCCTGCGGATAAATCTTCATACCTTCTACTTGGAGGAAAGGCAACTACTTTCAACTTGACCAACAATCTGCTGACAGCCGTGCTCCATGGCAAGAAGAACCAGGCACAGGAACATGTGGACGTTGAATTACAATTCTCTGAACAACAGCAATGTGTTGGCAACGAAGCCGTTGATACTCTTACGGCAAAGAACTTCACTTTCAGCGTTGCAGAATTCGGTCAAGGGGCATCTGTTAACTTAGAAGGTGGTGAGAATGGACTCAGCTTAGGCATCGCCAACGGCGGCTCAGGTCTGTTCGTCGGCGCATTCTGCATTGTTCCAACCGGCCCCTCTAGAACTAAGAGTATGTCAAACTTCCCAGTAAGCCTTTCCTTCGCTGACTCTTTAAAGGGAGCGCTAGTACGCCGGCACTACTACAAGTCGTTCCGGCCTAGACCAGATGCATATCCCGATGGCTCCATTATGTCCTGAGACAATGTACAGTTATCGGGAAGATAGATGACGTGTCAGGAGGGTACCCAGCAGGTATCTTGGGCGGAGATATGCGATCTTCATTTTCACATTCATTTGATGGTGTTGTTTGACGATTATAATTTCAGATTTGCGCACACCAGTCCAACTCAACTTTGGACAGTCGCCCTTCCGGGGCGGCCATTCGTAGGGCACACATGTACGTTACCTACATGCAAAATAGTTCTGGCGCATCATGACCGATTCTTGCTATTTTGATGCTGTTGCCATGTATACGTACTGCTGCTAAAATCACACTCACTCCGACGCCATAAAAATCTGACCCCCCGCAAATCGCACCGGGGACATACCTTAGCAGGACGAACCATACCGATGCCCCTAGAAATTACTCAACGGGTGTCTGATGCGGGAATGCACTGGCGTGGTGAATGGCATAATATATTCGTGAGTTTCGATCGGAGGGACGGTGAGATTCAATATAGATTTGTTAGAACGAGTATACTTACGAAACACTGCAAAACGCGCTTGCGAATTTTGGAGCTATGAGGGCTGGAATCGGGATGCCTTACATACTAGGTATAGATAGTAAGTTGCTGTCAGGTGGTTATGAGCTAGACGAGACGTTCGAAGTGAGTTTGTTGATTCCGTTAAGCCAATAGTGAAATATTTGCATAATGCGTCGAGTATGAGTACCGCTACGGAACCAAGTGGTCCCAGCCGATCTCTACTTTCTACTTCATTTGGAACGGGCCGATTTCCTTCTTCGGCGGTGACTCGACAGATCATACGTATGAAAGTTGATGACTGGTAGCTCGACGAACGAGAAGCGTGGATGAGAAGTAATATTAATCGG
>JAABUL010003217.1_pt1 | contig 24789 bp, 20 predicted proteins | sample 5559151 | NCBI WGS metagenome assembly JAABUL01 (sample SAMN10711876, study PRJNA513368) | rock metagenome | isolation source: Antarctica rocks | place: Antarctica: Victoria Land, Pudding Butte sud | reverse complement strand
TATGACATTCCAAGCTCTCTCTTCGCGACCCACCCAACGGTAGGAGATTTAAGGAAATACTTTGAACATGCCTTCTTGTGTAAGAGGCCAGCTGTTAGCTTAATTGAGAGCTGTAGCGTATCTAGCGACGAGAAATCACAAACGAGTTCATCCCAACCAACTACCATCGCTACAAGCCCGTCTGAGCCTGAGAATGTGGCAACAGTCTTCAGAAATGTCATCGCATCCGAGCTTGAGATAGCAGTCTCCGAGATCGAACCAGGCGTTGAATTTGCAGACCTGGGTGTGGACTCGCTACTCAGCCTATCCATCCTCAACACCCTGAAATCAAAAATTGGCCAAGTTTTACCATCAACATTCTTTCATGACCACCCTACTTTTGCCGACATCCAGGCTTCGTTTAGTAAACCGTCTCAAACCACGGTGAAACCAGCTAAGCCTCTGAAAGCCCAGTCCTCTGCCCCAGAGTGTACCTCCGTGCTCCTTCAAGGACAATTGAAGCTGGGAAGACCGATTTTGTTCCTCTTCCCTGACGGCTCAGGGTCTGCAAGCTCCTATGTCAATATCCCAAGCCTCGGCGTCGAGGTCGCCGTGATCGCTCTCAACAGCCCTTTCCTCAGCAATCCATTGGATTTCAATATTCCCCTAGAGGCCGTGGCCCAATCATACTTCTTCGAAATTCTGAAACACCAACCTGAAGGCCCCTATCTTCTAGGTGGGTGGTCGATTGGTGGTACCTATGCGTATGACATAGCCAAGCACCTCCTCTTGACGGGCACTAAAGTCGCAGGCCTGATCCTCATTGACGCGCCGTGCCCGGAAACAATGCCGCCATTGCCGTTAGAAACCGTGGATCTTCTCGAGCAAATCGGGACATTCGACAGCATCAAGAGGAAGGGGCCCGGCGTACCAGCCAATGTCCGCCAACATTTCGTCGCAAGTCTGGAAGCGTTGAAGAAATACCATCCTTTGCTTCTGGGACCATTAAAAACTTCTCCGCCATGTGTAGCCATATGGGCTCGTAACGGGGTGTGGGAGTCTGTCCCCGAGCAGAAGCGGATGAGCTTAACGGGGAAAAAGGAGCGAGTGGAGAATAAGGCGCAGGATTGGATAATGGAGCCGAGGAAGGATTTTGGGGGCAATGGGTGGGAGAAGCTGATTCCGGGTATAGAATGCGAGATTGTTGATGGGGATCATTTCTCGATTATGCGAATGCCTAAGGTAAGTTTTAATCCCTAAGGTAAGTTTTAGTCTCCTTGCACAATCGCTAATCGATTCCTGCGCCTCAGATCAAGGCTTTGGGCCAAATTATCGGCACGGCTGTGCAGAGATTCTTGCAAAAGGCCTAAGTCGTCTTCGAAATTTTTTTGTCGATGTCTTCTTCGCAAGATATCATCCCGCTGTTTCAGTTGTCGTTTTCGTTGAAGGTTTCCCTTTTCCAAACCATCATAAAACATATCATGTGCTACCACATCGGAAACTGTCTTCCACTTCTGCAAATTCCGGTTATCGCACCGAAAGTTGTTCTATAGGCGCACTGCATCTCATCAAATCACCCATGGTCTTCTCCGCCCCTTCATGCTCCATCGAAAGTACGCCATGGCCAGACAGCCAGGGATTGCCAAAGAATTCACAAGCCAGATAATCATGCCGGGTGGGTTCGAGCATGTTATTGCCTGCCCGTTTTCGGTGGACTTTCTTGGCAGCTCGTAGAGGCTGTGATTTCTTAAGTTTTCTTTTCCTCCTGCCGGGCATAGCTCTTCGTCGCCCATTCTATCGGTGTGATTGCACAATGTACAACTGGTCTACGGGATATACTGTCTAGGATTTTGAGTCGGCTGCTTGCAGCAGGATTTTCTCGAGCTCATCTGACTGGGTGTGGAAAGTGGATTCAGGTTACAGCGACTACTAGAATAAACAACAGTGTGGTTTTTTAGCCCCAAGAGCCTGTTTCACGCAGAGAGCTTTTCCATACTACATACATCGTCAGTACGACTCTATGTGTATCCATATGCGTAGATAGTATGCTGTGCTTCATAGCCTTTGGCTGCATAAGCACGTTAAAATGACGAAATAAAAATTAAAAATTAAAAATTCCCTCCTGCTCAGCCTCCATACAGAAGGGAAAACCTCTGACCTAACCAATACCTCAACTTTCGTTTCGCACAATCCCTTGACCGACCAACCAACCCGTCACCATCACACCGCCGCCTTCAAGGCCTCCAACGATGTATACCCATCACAGTGCTCCCCCCCCTCCTCTTCTCAACCCTAACCACCATCCTCCTCTTCCCCCTCCCACTCCCCCTTCTCCTCCCACGGCCCAGTACCGAACACGACCACCCTATCACCACCCATCCAAACCCCCACCTACTCTAAACTACATACCTCCCTGGCCCCCAAAAGGCATAGTAGGAGGCGTTCTTCCTCCAGCGCCTCAAGCAGTCCCTCCAGTGGGCCAACTTCCCCCCCCAACCTTGAACCTAAATAACCATAACAGGATCCTCGCCCCTAGGTAGAACCGGCCCCAGTATCTCTACCCTAGCGATGCATCGGCTAGAACGGGTTCTAGTATTAGGTTATGCTTGGCAAAGAGTCCGAAGAACGGGGATCCTGCCACCTACCGCAAATGAAACCCTCGCCCAGAAGCTCCTAAATCCGGTAGTCCCACACGGCAAAAACATACAACTAGGCTAAAAAAGCTTTGCTACTACTAGCCCGTAATATAAATATTCAGATATGTACCTATGGCATATTCCTAAAGTCCTTGCAAGCTATGTATCGCCGGATCTCCCTCCCCATGCCGCTTAGGACCATAGCTTTGCGGGCTACAGAGCCGGAGTTTAGGCGAGCTGCTGCAAGAGGGAGGTGTTGGTGCCGGAGGGGGGTTTATGGGGGTTTATGGGGGCTGTTATGTAAAGGGGGGGTGATGATAGATGGGGTCGTTTCGGGTAGAAGTCAGGGGTTGTGATTATGGAGGGAGTGTATACTTGGGATGTAGATATGTATTCTCATAGAGACTGGATTGGATTGTGGAATCTGAATGGGTATATGCTTGCTTCTGTTCAGAATAGTCTATCCATGAAGTAGGTAGTACTTTGTTTTTGAAGGAATTGAAAAGGAATGGTCGGCTTGTAGCCCGATTTACTCATCCGTCGCTCGGTCCGAATAGGTATATTCGCTAAAAGACTTTTATCATGAGAATGCTTACCAATTCCATCGCTTCGTTGATCATGGCAAGATCACTCGCCTCCACCTAACCTAGCCCCCACCCCCACCCCCACCTACTCAATTCTCCCCCTCTTCATCCCCAACCCATTTCTAACCCGATCCTCCCTCCTCACCACCCCCAACGGCAGCGCGTTTCCCACCCCGAAAAACACAAACACCGCCCACTTCCAGCGAAACGGGTTGATCACAACGCAAAACACGAACCAATAGATAAGCTCGGAGTAGGTGAAGAAATCAAAGGCGCCGGTGGGGGCGTGGGACTTGAGGAAAGTGGTCATGTCAATCCATTTCTTCATCCAGAATTCGCTGGGGCGTGTGAGGGGGTCGACGAGGAACATGAGGAGGAGGCGGGTGTAGATGCCGATGTGGTAGTTGCCGACAGTGCCGATGGCATTGATATCTGAAGGGGTTTAATTGGGGGTTTGGATGTAAGGGCTGATGAGGGAGCTTACATGTGCAATTGTTGCAGCAGATTGATAGATGTTCAGGTGGAAAGACCTATCATGCGATTAGCCTTGTTATCTTACTATTCTCAAGCCGCATGAGCCTGCAGTCCCACCTAGAGAGACTTACTTGTAAGTACCAGTTAGGCGGTTGGTAAGGTGGGGAGAATACCTCCTCTGGGAGGAAGTTGAGGCTTGGTCGTTGATAACCTGTAGCCATGATAACCATGTCACCCTTGATCTCTTCCTCTCGCCCCGGCCCACCCTGAGGAACGCCTTTCGCGCGATGGTTGAAAAGGATACCGTCCTCGGTGAAGCGAATGATATCACCACGCAGCCATTCTGCTTTGTTTTGTCGAATCTGATGGAAGATATCTGAATTCACCATTGGGGTCCCGGTAAAAAGCCCACCAGATGCGGGAGCCAGGTCTTTGAGATCGCGATAGAAGAAAACTCGGAGAAGCGATTCAGGAATCCAGGAAAATACAGTTTCTTGGCCAAGTATATTGAATGCGAGGAGGATATCTACGAAAGCGTTTCGTGGTATAATCCATTTGTCTGATCGCGCGAGAACAGCGGTTTTGGCCGCATCGGTATTGACGACAAACTCAAGGGCCTCCACCGCTGAGGCACCCCCACCTATAATGAGGACCTTCTTTCCTGATGCTGTCTTGCCGTCGAGCTTAGATGAATGGAAGATTTCGCCTTTGAAGGCCTCTTGGTTGGGTATGTGGGGCATTTTGGGCTGTTCTTAGATTAGCATTATCCCGCTTGGATAGCGACGAACACCGCTTACATCTCCGCAGCTTCCAACTGCAGCCATCACGCCATCGAACCGACCGTTTGAAGGATCATTGATGATCCAGCACCCCTGCTTGTCTTTGGTGACCGAAGTAACGCGTGTATTGAACTTGGTTCGTTCTTGCAAGCCATATTTCTTCCATAGCTGGGTTATCTGAGACACAATCTGTTGACGGTCTGGATATCCTTTCGTCCATTTGACTGAAGGATGGAATCGATACATGATACTATGGATCTGAAGACCAGAAGTGTTGTTGACTTTCTAAAGACAAGGTCAGCCATGTGCACGTTGGGGAGAAATCGTAGACTCACACTCCATATACCTCCGAGACTGTTCTCGTCGCCAGCTTCAAAGATTGTGACATCGAAGCCATGACCGACACAATGAGAAGCAGACGAGACACCGGTCAATCCGGCCCCAATGATGGCAATTCGAGGTCTAGTGAGGGTTGCATTGGGCGGTGGAGGCGTGGGCGAGAGAAGCTTGTCAAGAAACCATTGGATCAAGGAATACACCCACAAGACAGGGTGGAACTCCATTGAGGCCATTGAGACTGGATGAGCATTCAGTGATGTTCAAAATATTTTATGAAGAGAGACTTTGGGAGCTTAGGTTGTCACGAAGAGAATGACGTGTTGGCATGTGAAATTCCGGCAGAGTCTCGTTCCACGCATTTCAATCGATGGACTTATCTAACTAGATCGGGTCTAGTGTGCAGCACCACATCGAAAGTATCAAAATGATACCTTGACGTGCTTGAGTCCCGAAATGAATATGCCTATTCACTGATTTCGAGACCTCTTATCGCCTTGTTGGGTTGCTGCACTGCTCTCGCTCACTCTTTCTCGCTGTATTCTTCCATTCAGGCGTCTTCAGCCCAGCTTTTCCAATTGGACTTCTTTCACCTGGACAATGCATCCTTCAAAAGTTTCCTACATTGGAAGTCATGACGGAGAGTCCTCGGTTTCTTACCCCATAGTGAGACATCTCCAGTAACAAGAAAGGAATTCTTGAAAACTTCAAGCAGGCCCAGCCCCCACCGGTCTTGCACCAGTCAAGTTTACAACCCTGCCTGACCCGAAGTTTCCACCCAACCCTCCTCCCTTGGACTTCTCTTCCTGCATGACCCATCCGGGAACCTCACTATCTGCTTTGCCACTGATTGTTTCCCAAATATTCGGGAACCCCGCCTGCAAGGCCCCTGTCGTTTTCGACCCCGTAATGGCAAATTTCTGTGATTTGTGGCTGATAAACCCGTGAAGAAGGTCTTGCTCGATAAGCGAAGCGACAATTGACTCAATGACTTCCATCGTGGGTAGGTCCGGGCCGGATGGCTCTACCACATCTTTAAGGTCGGGGTCGACATAACCGTTACGTTCGTCCAGTTCGCCGTTCATTGTATTAATGCTTTTCGAAGGCTGCACTAGAAAGATGGAATTAGTATGGGCCCGCTGATTCGAGTGGCTATTTGAATCCGCACTGCTGCTGCTGAGTCCGAGGATCTGCTTCTCAAAGTAAATGGCCAAGGTAAGCATATCCAGAAGATCCAGTGTTGGCGCTCTCTTGCTCGTTGCATCCCCCTGGGTTCCGGATAGTATAAAGATTCTACGGGCCAGTGAACGCCAAACCAAAACCTCACAGCGATTTGAAAGTTGGAGCAAGATGCGTTTGCTCAGAAACCACCCCGCACTTCCGTTGTCGAGGCTGAGAAGACTCTTGAAGGTAGCCAGGTCTCCCTTTTTGATAGAATCGCATACTGGAAGAAACTTTTTCCCCAGATCTTGGGCTTCTGTGCGTTCTAAGAGCTTTCTCGATGGAAACCGACCGAGAATAATATTTGACGTGATGAGATAAATTAATATGAGACACCTTTGCTTCGCGCATCGACGATGACATTTATTGTAGGCGGCTTGCAGCGCCAGCTGAGCGCGGAAGAAGTGATTATTAGCGAAATGGTACCGGCCAAGGTAATACAGAAATGTTACGCGCTGAGAGGCTGGGAAAAGGGCGAGTGGTGGTGATTGTTGGTATATATTGCTAAATACCTGTTCAGCGCTGCGAAGCTTCTTGCAGTGGAAGAATAGCTTCAAGCACAGATTGGCGGTTAGATATATTCCAATCCGACGTCCTTCAGGCTTCCCATTGCTGTCCAGCCCCGAAGCATTACCACTTCTCTCGCTCAGGCACTTCTTAAACGCTTCTCGTATCACGTTAGCAGAGTTTTCCACCAAGGTTATCCTTTCACCAGTTTCGCTGTCACCGCCAGCACTCGCTCCCCTCTTAGTTAGATGAGCAATAAGTTCGGGTCTTTTATCAAGACCAATGGCGAGAGCTGCTAGTGACTTCGACAAAGCAACTACCGTAGGTAGTATCATAAGCCCGTCTGATCCACTCAGGGCAAGGACACATTGACTAGCACAGCATCAGTAGAGTGATGACTGGAAAGTTCGTTAGCCTACAATACTAACTTAAGCAAAGCTTTCAGCAAATCATAGGTTTCCACCTGGTTTGTAACGTCGACATCTCTCAAAAAGGAAAAGTATTTGACCAGAAAGATGACAAAAGACGACCAAGAAGCGGCATCTTCGTCTCCTTCGGATGGTAAAACGGTCTGACACTTCGCTTCTAATGCATCTTGTTTACCCCCAGCAGGAAATGATCGCCTAACTTCAGTCCTGATGGATTCATATAGTGGAGGCAGAGGAGGTTCAATAATCAGAAAATCCTGCAGCTGTGCACCGTTCTTTTCACGTAGTATCCTGGTGATTTCGAAAAGAAACTTATCAAGTGTAGGAGTTGCCATTTCCGATGGCAGTCATGGCTTTTTATTTCTTATGACCAATGACTCTGGACAGCAATTGTTGTCAGGAGATACTCATATCAACAGCGATTGAATGAACGAGGAATGCCAACTTGACTAAATACCTAAATACTTGACAGGGGTGTTTCAAGATATCATGACTAAGCCAGCCAGGCTGAGATTAGCTCGAGGGAGCGCTGGGGCTGAAAGATTGCGTACATTTTTACTCCGAATTGAATGCAAGCTGAATGCATGTAGCCCTGCGAGTCAGCGGCATAGGAGCAGCCAGAAGAGTCACAAGCTTGCGCGTACAATCTACTCCAACACGCTGCCCCCTCGACTATAAAAGAAGCTTCTTACCTATAGCTTCGTCACTCCAGCTGCTAGCAAGATATAGGCTTATGTCAAGTTTCAATAGCATGGAACGCAACGGTGACCTCCGACATAAAAGGAAGAGTAGTCCTGTCAAGGCTCTAGACCGTCCGACGAAGCTCTTTAAACCAGCCATTTCTGACCTGGTTGAAGATGGACGAACCCCGAATGACAGCCTCTACAGCATGGAGAGCGATGGAGAGGATACCCGGCTGCTACCCCTCGCAGCTGTTACAGCAGACACGGCAGAATGGCAAGCTACGATAGAGAAAGTTGTTCGCAACGTTGTGTCAATACACTTTTGCCAGACGTGTTCCTTCGATACAGACGCTGCGATATCGAGTGAGGCAACGGGATTCGTTGTTGACGCGGAAAGAGGCTATATCCTTACCAACCGGCATGTCGTCGGGGCTGGTCCTTTCTGGGGCTATTGCATTTTTGACAATCACGAAGAGGTTAGTCTAAGTGTTCTATTGAACTAAACAGATGCTAAGCTTGTATTGATAGTGTGACGTCTACCCTGTCTACCGTGATCCAGTCCACGACTTTGGAATTCTTCGCTTCGACCCTGGAGCTATCAAGTACATGCCTCTCACCGAGCTGAAGCTCAGGCCAGACCTTGCAAAAGTAGGATCCGAGATAAGGGTTGTGGGCAATGATGCTGGAGAGAAGCTCAGTATATTGTCTGGTGTCATAAGTAGGCTTGATAGAAATGCACCAGAATATGGCGAGGGATATAGTGACTTCAATACGAACTATATACAAGCTGCTGCTGCCGCCAGTGGAGGGAGTTCTGGTAGTCCAGTTGTTAATGTCGACGGATATGCCGTAGCCCTGCAAGCTGGTGGTAGAGCCGATGGCGCCGCAACAGACTATTTTCTGCCCTTGGATCGTCCCTTACGAGCTTTAGAATGCATAAGAAAAGGAGAGCCGATTGTGCGTGGAACGATACAAACCCAGTGGATCATCAAGCCATTTGATGAATGCAGAAGATTAGGTCTGACGCCAGACACTGAAGCTGCAATAAGAAAGAATTTCCCCAGGGAGACTGGGATGCTGGTTTCGGAAATTGTTCTACCAAAGGGACCAGCGGACCGGAAGCTACAGGAAGGCGATGTTTTGGTCAAAGTCAACGGAGAATTACTGACCCAGTTTATCCGCCTGGATGCGATCTTAGACTCGAATGTTAACCGCAAGGTCACCCTCTTGATACAACGGGGAGGCAAAGATATCGAAGTTGAGCTAGACGTGGGAGATCTTCATACCATTACCCCTGATAGGTTCGTCACGGTCGCCGGAGCATCATTCCACAATCTTTCCTATCAACAAGCCCGCCTTTATGCGATCTCAGTAAAAGGTGTGTTTGTCTGTGAAGCGGCTGGCTCTTTTAGATTCGAAAATACAGAGTCAGGATGGCTCATCGAATCAGTCGACCAGAAAAAGACCCCGGATCTTGAGACTTTCATTAAGGTCATGTCAAAGATCCCAGATCGAGCCCGGGTAGTGGTGACTTACAAGCATCTACGCGATCTACATACGCTCAATACCAGCATCATCTACATCGACCGACATTGGAGCAGCAAAATGAGAATGGCAGTCCGCAACGACAGCACTGGCATTTGGGACTTTACGGACCTGGCCGAGCCCTTGCCAGCAGCCGCTCCTGTTCGATGCAAAGCAGACTTCGTTCGCCTCGATACTGTCGGTAGCGCTGCAGCAACGGACGTTATCCGTAGCTTCGTACGCGTTTCATGTACTATGCCGCTCAAGCTTGACGGTTTCCCACGAGCTCGGAAGATTGGCTTTGGCTTGGTCATCAATGCCGAGAGGGGTCTGGTCATTGTATCAAGGGCCATAGTACCATATGACTTGTGTGATCTCTCGGTCACTGTTGCCGATTCTATTATTGTGGACGCCAAAGTCGTTTTTATGCATCCGCTGGCAAATTATGCTGTCGTCCAATATGATCCCTCATTGGTTGATGCTCCTGTTCAGAGCGTAAAGCTAGCCACATACACCATTAAGCAAGGTGCTTCGACAACTTTTCTTGGCTTCAACCAGAACCTAAGAGCTGTGGTCACGCCGACCACGGTAACCGACATCACCACCGTAGCCATCCCTTCTAACGCTTCAGCACCAAGATACCGCGCTATCAATCTCGACGCCGTCACCGTCGACACCGGCCTAAGCAGCCAATGCGGCAGCGGCGTCCTCGTAGCGGACGACGGTACCGTTGAAGCCCTCTGGCTTAGCTATCTCGGCGAACGCTCGCCGCATACTCAAAAAGACACCGAATACCACCTAGGCCTCGCGACCCCAACCCTCCTCCCCGTCATTAACCAAATCCAAAACGGCATATTTCCCAAACTCCGCATATTGAATGTCGAAACAAACACCATTCAAATGTCCCAGGTCCGTATTATGGGTGTCTCGGAACAATGGATTCAAAAAGTCGCACAATCGAATTCGAGTAGGCATCAACTCTTCATGGTCCGCAAAATCGACTGCGCTCCTTCTACCGGCTACGACGCCCAATCCCTCCACGAAGGCGACATTATCCTCACCCTCAACGACAAGCTCATCACGCGCGTCTCGGAACTCGACATCATGTACGACCACACCTACCTTGACGCCCTCGTCGTGCGCCACGGCCAGGAGCTCCGCCTCAAAGTCCCCACCATCCCCACCGAAGACCTCGAAACCGACCGCGCCGTCATTTTCTGCGGCGCCGTGGTCCACCGCCCCCACCACGCCGTGCGCCAGCAAATCAGCAAGCTCCACAGCGAGGTCTACGTCTCTGCGCGCACGCGCGGCAGCCCGGCATACCAGTACGGGCTCTCGCCGACAAATTTCTTGACGGCCATCAACGACACGCCCACGCCCACGCTGTCGACTTTCCTCGAGGCCGTCAACCGCATCCCGGATAACACGTATTTCCGCCTGCGGGTGGTGACGTTTGACAATGTGCCGTGGGTGGCCACGATGAAGAAGAATGAGCACTATTTCCCGACGATGGAGTTTGTCAAGGATGCTAGCGAGAGCTGTGGGTGGCGGAGGGTGGTTTTTGGGGCCGAGGGAGAGGGCGCGGGTGCAGGCGGAGTGGGCGCGGGGATGGATGAAGGGGGTGGGGGTGGGGAGGGTGAGTGAAATATACCCGCTGCATTTTAGGGGGATTTACATTAGAGGTACTTCGGAAGTAGAATAGGCGATTTGGGTTCTCAGCCACTCCGCATTATATTGCATGCCTCGGTACCCTACACTCGATCATAGCAAAGCAAAGCATGCACGCAATCACCAACTTTTCATCCATAGACTTCCAGTCTTTCACAGCGGCCACGCATTCGATAAATTCAATCTCCACGTCTCCTAACCGCCGCTGCCTTCAAATAATCCATATAGCGTTTAGAAAAAAATCCTTACCGCCCACTATCGAACCCCATATATTACAGTACAATCCCCATCTCCCCCCCCTCGCCATCGAATATGCCGAGTAGAGGAATCCAAAATACGTAAAACAGAGAGCTGTACCGTTTTTCTTCCAAGTAGAAGATGAAAAAAAAAAATAGGATCGATATCCACGAACCGACACATGCAGATAAGTCCACGTGTTGAAATATGCTATACATACCTGAATAGGATTGTTCCAAAGTGTGGTTCACATTTTGGCCGATTCGTAAACCAACACCTCGTGATAAACCAATCAGGCCCCATTCATTACTAGCCCATATCAAACGTCGGCTCGTTTCATTGCTGCCCCGGTTGGGAATTTTTGGAAGAGTGATTTCGTTCAGATAATACGGGAAGCATAGCCAGCATATGTACTCGTAGCTGAAGCGTACGGTAAGGGACGGGGGATGATTCTGCTAGTTTGTGAGAGGACTGTGTACTGTAGTATATCCACAGACCCCGCAAACTCCTTCCCTGCGTTTTTAAAAGAACTCCTCGCTACCCATACGCTTCCCTCGCTCTCACGCTCAAAGAAAACGCTATCATGCCCATAAAATATAAAGTCTAACCGACGAAGTGGTCGTGTGGTGCCGTGTGTCCAGTAATAAGGGGGGTTGTCCCGCAAAAAACATCAATCCACACCTCCGTGTCATACAAAAGGAAAAAAAAGAAAGCCGGTCATTGCCCTGTCGTGATGACCAGCTCCCATCACGCCTTCACAGTCGAACTCCCCAACACCCTCTCCCTCATCAGCCCAAGCCCCTTCACGCACTCCCTATGCCTTTCCCAACTAACATCCCAATGCTCGCGGACTCTGAAATCCTCTTCCACGCCCTGCATGTACTTCTTATATCCCCACTTGTCATTCCCCTCCCCCACGGCGCTCATCCAATCGGGTTTCATCGTCGTCTCAATACTCGTTTGGCGCTCGTTGAAATGACGCAGCATCTTCGTGTTGTACGCGTTCCACTCGAACATGTAACCACGCATCTGAGCGAGGTAGCGCTCCCAGGATGTTTGGGTGAGGTTGGAGGGCACAGGGACAGATTTCGGGGGCGACGGGAGGATGAGGGCTTGTGGAGTGTGGATGTTGAATGGGTTAAGCGAGGGGCGCGATTCAAATGGAAGGGTTGTGGAGAGGTCGTTGAGGTCCCCGAGGCCGGATTGAGAGGGGGCGAAAGGGGCGACGTTTTTAAGATCGCCGAGGTTGAGGTGGGATGGGTCAAGTCCGGTCTGGCTGTTGCCGTTCGAGCGTGGCGGTAGTGTAGGGCCAGGGGGTCGAGGGGTGGTGTCTGTCAGATCAGCTGGTGCAGGTATCTTAATGCCATTGGTCTTGGGTTGCTCAGCCGAAGGGGGTGTCAATGCCGGGTCAATATCCATAGCACTTCCGCCGCCGCTTGTTTTGCTGCTCAGGCTCGGACTGCTTGCGGCTTCATCTTCGTCACCAGAGTCATCAAGTGTAGCTGATATGCTCGCAGCTTTGGGTGCTGCTGAGCGTTTGTTAGTAGTCTTGGAAATTTTCCTTGCGGCTATCGGGCGTTTTCGACTTGTCCTATTTGGGGACCCTGGGGGCGGCGGTGGAAGGTAATCCCATGTTGCAGGTTTAAGGTGTTTAGCCCATTCCTCTTGAGGGTTGTTACCCTTCTCTGCTGCATCCAGAGGAACGGACTGGTTTGAAGCTGCAAGTGGAGGCGCCGGAGAGGTCGCAGTTTGTGGAATTGGTCCGCTGTTTTCCGGAGCTTGCTGCCGCGGCTGCTGTCTTCTAACGGGCGATATCCTCCCACGTGGAGCGTAGCTTCGACTCGGCGGTTGCGGCACGAAGTATTCGCTTGCGTTGCCCTTAAACTTACCGTTCCATTCAGTTGGGGAGAAGTTCATGTTGATGGTGTCTGAACTATGACTTCTGAGCGGTGGGGGGCCAGCGAATGGTTTGTTTGCGTCATTCGCTGGTATCTTGAAGCTGTTGAGTGAAGTAATATCAGCATAGTTCTGTGTCTTGTCGTGGGGGTGCCTGAACGAATGAAAAGGGTCGTAAGGGGGGGCCTGAGCCTCTTGCTGCTTCCTGGGAGCTAAGATTGAAGGTATAGCCCAGTACGGCGGACGAGCCGTCGAAGTCCTTGGCTTCTTGGGGGACATAAAAGGCCATTGATCGGACCACTTCTTGGACAAGGATGGAACAATAGGAGATGGGGTATACCCAGAAGAATCATACATTGAGGGTTTCTGTGCCTGATCGCTTATCCCAGGGGTAGGAATGTTTTCTTTGTCATAATCCCCATTCACTGATGAAGATTCGTTGTGCCAACTTTTGGAGTTTTGCAGAGGGCGCTGCGGACGCTTCGAAGGATCTTGTGCTGGAGAGGTAGATTTCGGTGGCGAAGGTTGCTGGCTCCGATCCGAATCCCTCTTCGCTCGATGTGACATGAATCCTTCTGGATAACCTGAAGTCGTGGCATAAGGGTTTTCATCCGCCCTGGGCTTTGCTTGTCCTGGTGGTACCACATCATCATCGACGGGCTCCTCCACCTGCACGGAAGGTTTCGTGCTAGGTCGCCTGTGCCCATTAGAGGGGTCGAGAGTTTGAGTACGCGGCGGTCCAGGAGGCTTCCTTATTGGGGCATAGGGGTTCTTTTTTCTACCGGTGTTGCTCTCATCAGAAGAGGAAGAGGAAGAGGACGAAAAGGAAGCTGCCAGGGGCGTCGAGTTCCTTGTGTTTGGACTCGCACTATGGTGCTGCCTGCTAGAAGTGGCCGATGTCGCACGATGGTAAGGAGTATCACCATTGTTTATTTCGCCTTCACACCAATTACCGTGATCATTGCTTTCTCGTGTACTTGCAGATCTCCCAAGTCCTGTGCTAGAGAAGTATGTCTTCTCGCCGCCTGCCGTAGCATAAGGCGTGCTTACGCGGGCGCTATTAGAGAGTGGGTCATCCAGACCACTTTGTGACCTAAACGCGCGTAGTGGGTCAGGCTTCGTAGGCGACGTTCCATGTGCTTGATGCGGTGGCGCATAGGTCGTACGGGACCTTGAAGATGGGTGGTCGCCTTTCGAGACATTGGAGTAGGCAGATTTGTATCTCGATGGTGGCTCTTCTCCACCAGTATTATTAGGGTCAACCCCTGGTTTTGGTCTTGCCGTACCCTGGAAGCGGGCCGAAGGCTCATGAAACTGGTCCCAACCAGACCGTTTTGGTGGAGGGTCAAAAGGAATACCACCACTCCCTGGAGGGCTAGACTGATACGTGGACTTTCTCGGGCTCTTAGGTGGCATGGTTCTTCCTTGGGGAGGTTGTCCCATTCCATGCCGCATCTGGTCCCAAGCTTTGAACGCGTTCACCTTCGCCCTCGCGGCCTCTGCATCGCTGCCAGTGTTCACTGGCTCAGGTCTTGGATATCTTGTATATCGATGAGTTCCCGAAGGAGGAGGGGCGAAAGTGGTCTTCGTTGCCGAAGGAGGTGGTGGGCGTGGCGGAGGCGGTGGTGGTGGGAAATTGGTCGCAGCAGATCTTGGAGCCATGTTTGGTCGCATGGGTGTGGTGTATGTGTGAAGCAAACCTGACCGAATACGGTCTGCATCGTACTTGGCGCGTTGCGGGGTGTCTGTAAGAACTTCGTGTGCGGACTGTATTGCTTGAAATTTCGCGAGGAATTCCGCTTCCCTGCCGGGATTACGATCAGGGTGGTACTTGAGCGCTGAACCGACATCAAAATTAGCGTGCGTTTACAATTGTAGTTGGGGTTAGTTTCCTTACCGAGTTTCTTGAACTGCTTCTTGATATCGCTTGCATCCGCATCCGGCTTGACTTCCAGGTCGCCATAGTAGTCACGGCGGTTGTCCGCCTTCACCATTGTGGTGATGGAGCTCAGTCAGACCGCAACAAAAGCCCAGCGCCCTCAAGACCTTTTTTCACAAAACTGAGTATGCATCAGCTGAATGAGCTGTCGGCGAGTTATGCAATATGCGAGCGACTCCAGAGCTGACCACAGAGACAGAAGCCAAAGATAGTAAAACAATATACTAGCTGCCCTCAGCTTTCCAGGTTCAGTCGCAGGAACTTCGTGTCAACGAATTTTAGCAATGTAGCATGAGGACCAGAATCTAACATCAAAGAAAGTGATCTTGAAGTGACTCGAAGGATGGACCTGATGACACAGATACTGAACGAAATCAAGCTGACAGCCTCTCGGTACCTGCGCCGGTAACGATGTCAGATCTTGGGGCTCTCAAGGTAGTGGCAGCCTTGCAGTAGCGGTGTTGTTTGGTGGGGTTCACCATGGAAAGTGAGCTGCGAACAACATTATCAGGTCAGAACGTGATACTCTCACAGCACGAAGAAAGCAGACTGAGACAGGGTACTGCTAGTTGATACGATGGTAGAGAAAGACAAGACACGATGATGCGCGGGTCAGCGAGTGGATGTATGCATCTGCCAACCAGACCTTGGTCAATGTTTAGAGGTCATGCAGTGTGAACTGTCAGTCTGGCAGTCGTTAGGCTGTTGTTGATTAGGCGGGACCGGATCAATGTCGGCGCCGGGCTTTCCGCAGTTGCGCTAACGGTCTTGGGATTGGGAATCTTCAGGGCAGTGGAAGTGAGTCGCCCCCATTGACATGTGAGGCAGCAGGGTGGACTTGATCTTCCCTCACTACCGAAGTACTTCCATCTGGATAGATGTGATGACGGATGTGATAGATCTAGTTTTGCAGCTACGCTATCACAGTGTTCGCCTCTTGCTCTTTCACTTCCTGAACATGACCATTCACATTATCCTTGCTCTTCAACAAATCTGCCAAGACATTCGATATCTCCTCAAGCAACCAGTCGACCTCCTCGGCTGTGCCCACAGTAATCCTCAAGCACCCCTCGCATCCAACTTCCTTCCCTCTGAATCGAACGACAATATTCTTCGTCTCCGCCAGATGCTGATATAGGGCCATAGCAGTCATATTGCACGGCTTTCCCCCTTTTTCGCGAGGTTTATCCAATATCTCCAACAGGAGGAAGTTCGAATCAGCCCCGCCCAAAAAACTGCCCGTACCCGGGATCTGGGGTAGCTCCTTTCGTAACCTTTGTCTCTGCCTTACAATCTCTTCCCGATTGCTTCTCATCACTGCCAGGTTCCTTGGCTGCAAGGCAGCACATGCCAGCGCACTAGTAGGACTTGATATGTTATATGGCGCTTTTACATTGTTTAGCAGCGCAGCGATAGGTGGAGATGTGAAAGCCATGCCCAGTCTGATTCCGGCCAAACCGAAGGCTTTACTTAAAGTCTGCATGACAACAAGGTTTGGCCATTCATTGACCCATTCCGCAAGGCTAGATCCGTCCGGAGCAAAGTCAATATACGCCTCATCCAGCACTACCACTCCATTCCATGTGGGATGTTCAAGAACGTGCTGGATGTCTAATTTGGAGAGAAGGCTTGCTGTAGGATTTCCAGGAGAACATATGTAGATCATCTTGATCGAAGGATCGGAAGAGAGAGCAGCTTTGATAGCCTCAGGTCGTAATGAAAATCCATCTCCTGTGTCCAGGGGAACCTTGACAATCTCAAGATCATTGACCTGTGCACTCACGGCATACATGCCATAGGTCGGCGGACATGTCAGAATTCTGTCCTTGCCAGGAGTACAGAAACAACGGAGAAGAGCGTCAATGACTTCATCCGACCCGACACCAACACATAGGTTTTCTGGCGTTAAGCTCTTAGAAGTATGGGTGTGGGTATTTCGTAGATTACATAGCAATTGTTTCAATTCAATTTGATGCCTTTAAAAAGATTAGACATCATTCCAAATGGCTACCGACGAAGTACTTGCGGATCAGGATATCTATTCAGTCCAAGTAAATCAATTTCCAGCACTCGTTGGTCCGAGTCACCATTGATTGTTCCGCTACTTAGCTTGTCATGGTCAGCCAGGTCCAAGCCCGGTCCGTAAGCGTTTTCATTGGCATCCAGTAGGATATTGGTCCCATCATCTTTGTAATCGCTAAATGCTGTTAGCCACAATCAAATAACGTGTTTTCGTTGTATTTAATAGAATTACTCCCGAGCGCATCTGTATGGTTGCAAGGCCAGTATATTTGGCCTTGCACATGTTGCCAAATTGAAAGCAGTTATTGATTTGGCCATTACTGGGTTGTGCTTTTGAACAAGAAGAAGAAGAATGATGTTTGACTCATCGATATCGATATTGACTATTGGCCTGGCTCCGTTGACTTTCTACATGCTATTCCACTTTAGGGATGAAGCTGCCGTCAGACAACCCAGCAATCTTTGAACCTTGACCTTCTCTTCCAGTGTGGAATAGGGATGACTATCAAGGTAGCTAAGGCAGCAGCATCAGCCGACTACCGGTGACATGGCTGCCCTGCTCCCACGACACACAGCAGCACAGGAATCCGCATCTGACAAGGCAGGGAAGGGAAGGGAAGGGTATCCTGTTCTGAGCAAGGCTCTCCAAACTTCGGCTATTTCTCCAGCTCCAGCCCCAGCTCCAGCTCCAGCTCCTTCTCCTTACCATACTGTAGCATCGACGGTAAAACTCCCTCTGATGATAACATGTACATGCAAGCATACTCGAGGTATCTTAACCTCCTTTATCATTTATTCACTATACTTCCTCGCGCAATATTAGAAGCACACCATCGTCGACCAGGCGATTCCTTTCCCGTTCCTTGTTGCATGCCACCAATGCAGTCCATGACTTGCTAACACCAATCACCCACCCCCCACTTGCAGGCTTATAGGCGCCACTCCGCAGCATCCCGGTAGTCATCCGCACCCACATCCCCCATCCCCTACCTATTCCTACCCATTCCTCACCCACTATTGGCACCCATCGTCTCCCCTCGTCTCACCGCACGATAGGTACTGTACCCCGTACCCATCTTCTTACCGACTACGGCACATTGTTGTTATTATTATTATCATTTGTGAACTAGCTTCGCCCCACCCCCAGACAATATGATGGCCTACCAAGGCAACTATATCCCTCAGCCAATGTACGGGAACTCCAGCGGCCCCGTTAATGCAGGTCACCACCAGCAGTTTGACCCGAACGCTTATCCTTATCCTCCATCGACCACTACGGCCGCCGCTGCTGCTGCTCCCTCCTACATCCAGCCAGCCCAGGGTCCCTCAGACGCTCACGCGCAGCGAGGCCCAGGCCAAGCACAAGCACAAGCACAAGCCCAGGGTCAGGGCCAGTACCATGTGCCGAACCAGACATATGGTGGCCTTCCATCCTTAATGCCACCCCCACCGCATGTGCCAGATGACAGCCATTTCCGAAGAGCCCACCTGCAGCACCAGCACCAGCACCAGCAACAGCACCAGCACCAGCAACAAAGGCCGGGAGACCGGTGGCCTCACACCGGCATGACAGAGGAGCAGCGTTACATGCAGGAACAGTACATGCACAATGGTATGCATAATGAAACTATATTATATGGACACCCTGGCATCACGTCTTCTACAATATTGACGTCTTTTCTCTATTTCTAGCTCAAGCCCATCAACCATTCGTTCCTCCTCACTTCTTTAACGATCAGCAGCAGCAGCAGCAGCAGCAACAACAACAAGCCACCCCGCTACCATTTCCAAGCGCACCAACGTCCTCATTCTCTCCCCACAATTATAACCCAAACCCCACCTCTACATCTTCCATGCCCACCTCCTCAATGACTGCCCAAGCTCCCAGTCCCGCTCCTCAGCCCAGTCCCGTCTCAATATCCACCTCCGAACCTCTCAAACCCACCACAATCCAAAGCCCCGCCCACGCCGTCCAACCACCCCTCCCATCGCCACCCCCCCCTTCCCCCTTCGAAACCCAACGTGTCACCCTCCTCCTCGAAATTAACCGTGTCCTCCTCTTTCAAGTCATGGACCTCCAATCCACAGGCAAAATTAACATCCCCGGGCACCCCTCCCCTCCCTCCCAACCCCCCGATGTCGCCAAGCCCGACACCCCCAACGCAATCACTGAGAAACCGCAACAGACGGCACAGCAAGCCGCAGCCCAGACGAAAGCCGTGAACAAGGAATACTTGGAGTACATGCGCCGGCTGCAGTCGAACCTCGCATATTTAGCCTCCATCGCCGACAGAGTTCATAAACCGTGGAATCCCGTCCCGCAGTTCCCAGCGATTTTGGAGCCGCCATCCTTGGTCGAAGGGGAAGAAGGAAGCGAGAAGACGGAGAAGAAGAGTATCAGGGAGCTGTATGGGAAGCTGAAGGAGCTGTGGCCGGACTACAAGACCAAGGCATCTGGCACCGTGGGATGAACCGGGAAATACTGGGATATTCACGTAATCAGGACGGCCCAAAAAAACTCTAGAAGGAGGAAGTCCAAGTCGAAGAACCCCGCGCAAGGAAGGGCAGGTCCTTTAACCATATAACCGCAGGATCACGAAAGAAGCAAGCTATAATGTAGGTATACCAAAGGAACGGCAGGGATTGTAGGATTACCAAACTGTACAAACCCCCCTCGGGAGAAGAAACGAGTACATAACATGTAAAATGTCCAACCAGAATCTTTGGGAGGCGCAAGCACTAGACACGCCATTTAGCTATAGGGTTGTTATATAAGAACAAAATTGTATGGGTACCTGATATCAGCTTAGCTCAGCTTAGCGTCAGCATTAGGTAGTATTATTATTTATTACCATCCATATAGCTACTTTATACAACTTTGGAGCTTGCAATCACCATCACCGCACCCACCTTAACCCACCACCATCATAGCGCTTGACGTGTCATCACCGTGAAAGAAAAAAAATCGGGCATCTCTTCCATTCCATAGCATAATCTAATGCATCATCACTCCCTCCGACCCGCACCCAGAGACCAAACGAGGATATATCCAGCTATCGAAAAAGGTTCGGAAACGTAGGGCGAACACCGAATCCAACCGCTCAGCGAATGCTTTTAACGAAACCCCACTACGGATTGAGCAGAAACCGCGAAAAGGACATGTAATACAAGAGCATTATGAGCATTATGAGAGACTTTTGAACGTTGACTCAAGACCATATCCTATACCTAAACGCCTTGGTTACCCAATTCTTCGACTCTCATTATAAACATTGCCCACAACCCCCCCCCCAAACAAATCCATCTCTCCACAAGCCCACATCCCCCACACCCAAACCCCTACAACCCAAAAACCCACCCCCCCTCCCTCCTCACCCTTTCCCTCCCCTCAACATCCCTCCTCACCTCCTCCTCCGTCAACCGATCGGCCCCGTTCCAATTCGCACTGCTCGTCCTCTGCCTGAACCGATGATGCCTTTCCCGGAACATACCCTCCATATCGACCGCCGCCGGGGGTCCAAAGACGTCATCCGCGTTCTGCAGCTCCTCCTGTTGCCGGAGTGTATCGTTGAGAATGGGCGATTGCACCCAGCCGGGGAGCATGGCTTTCTTGTGCTGTTTCTCGGATTCGGGGGACGAGGTGTCGGTTTCGGAGTCGGTGGCGATTTCGGCAAGGTCAATGTTTTCGCCGTTGGGGAAGTGAGGGGAGGATTTGGCGTGGGGTTGGTGGTGGTGGGGTTTGGAGTGCATGGGGGTTTTGTGGGAGGGTTGGGGAGGGTTGGGGGCGTCGGCAAAGGGGATTTTGGCGGTGGTGTATTTGGCCATGTCGTTGGGGCGAGCTGGTTGGCTTGGAGGTTGGTGTTGCTGGTATGCTTGGTTGACGGTGGTGGTTTTGTGGAGGGAGGTCGCATGGTAGGTAGTGGCTGGGGGAGGGGCTGTGGTATAATTATTATTGAAAACGGAAGGCTTAACGGCATCCTGTACTTCGTTAGTCCGATGTCTATATGCTCGTCCTGGATGCTGTACCTTGCGGATGTTGGACTGCCGAATTGGAGGAGCCATTGTAGGTCGTATGATTGCATCTTGCATCTCCTCATCCTCCGTCCGCCGTCGTTTGGCATCAGCTTGCTGGTAACTTGGCCCTCCTTGCGTACGAGAAGGCCGTGCAGGCTCGCCGTCAACTTCAGGCTCGAAAACTCTCTTGATCGGTGGCTTCGCAGGGTTTGGGGCGGGGTGGTTCGGGCCAGGTCTACTGTAATCCTGCACCGTGTGCATTCTGGAAGGTGGTCTTGCTCCTCCCAGCTCTTGTCTATAAGTTGCCGGGGGCGCTTGCGCTTTCTCCTGTAGCACGGAATCAGAGGATAGATACCACGTAAGCCTTACGTCTCTGAACTTACAGCATCATTGCCCGGCCGTTGTGGGGCCCGCTGATGATTCTTTTTCTCAAGTTCCAGTCTCCTTTTCTCGATGGCTTGCTTCTGCGCAATTTTCTTAGGATCATCAACAACAGCGGCGGAACGCTCCCTTTCGCGTTGCCGCTCTGCTTCTTGGCGCTGTAGTTGCTCCTGACGACGCAGCTCTTCTTGCTGTGCGGCTCTTTTGCGTTCAATCTCACGCTTTTGGTCAGCCTTTCGTTGTACCTCCTTCTCATCCTATGAAATATTAGCATGCACATCTCCAACCAGGGCCCAACATCACTTACTTGTTCCTTCTTCCGCTCAGCTGCAAGAAGAGCTTTGGGCTTGGTAGTCGTTGATGATTGAGAGGTCTTTAGGCTACCATTGGAAGCGGTAGTATGAATTGATCCATTACTTGGCTTCTTTCCCAAGCTTGGTGGCTTCGGTTGGGATGCAGGCAAGGATTCTTGTAGGCTCGAAGAAAGTGCACCATTGGTTAGTGGTATTCGCTGTGACAAAGTGCCAACTCGGATTGCCACTGGCTGCGGTTTCGGCTTGGGAGCGGCTTCCTTTGCCGGCTTGACGGGTCTTCGCAAGTCTTTTGGCTTTTGCAGCTGGGATGGCTGTGACTGATGTTGCGGCGGAGGGGGCCGCATCACCTGAGCCGGCCTAGATTCATCAGCAACGCCATTTGCTCGACTTTCTAGAGCTTCTATTGGCTGCCGCGATTCCTGCGGATTCTGCAGCCTCCTGGGGCTTTGTCTTGTTGGCTTCGATAGCTTGGCAGAATTTAAATGAGCGATAGTCTCTGGTTCTACCACTTGAACATCTGCTGAAGCATTATATGTCTTTCCCTGCTTATGCGCCACAGCTTCTTGGCTCTGAGCTTTGCGAATAGACTCGAGCTCGGCTTCCGTCGAATGTCGCTCTCTTATTTCCCTCTCCCTCCTTTTCTCTTCTTTCTCAGTAGAGCTTCGAGTCTTTCGAGGTTCTGTAATATTCACCGGTTTGGGTGGTTGCTGGTCTACCAAGCTTTGGATTTGCCCACCAGGTCGAAGATTCGGATACAATTCGCCGTTCAATCCCGAAGACTTGAGTTTGCTAGCCGTGGTACTGCCGCCTGGAGACCCATGCATTTGCCCTTGCGTTCGCTTCGTATGGGGTGATAGTGTCTCCATTTTCGCTTGTGCCGACACCCCAGCACTGCTTGTGAACAAACCTCGTGCAGTTTTCATAATTGACTGCAGCTTCGACTTTGAAGCGCTCAAGGGTCCATCGACATGTCGTTTTGTAGGAGTGCCGATGGGCGTAGTAGATTGGTTTGGCGAACGTTTGCGCTCTAAATTGGACTCATGCGCTTGAACGTACTTTGTCTCTGAGCGTAGACCAGCCCTTGCAGGCGAAGCAAAAGTGGAATTCGATGCTGATCGCGACTGCCTGATACGGTGTGGGGAATCGACCGTGACAGATTGCCGTAGAGGAGATGGCTCTCGGTTTTGCTCTTTGTCATGACGGTCAAACCCAAAGTCTTGGTCACTGATATTATGCTTCCCTCTAATGTCTTCCATTACGTCAACAGAGGTGCTTTTAGACAGCTTGGGTCGACTTAAGTCATTTGACTGCACTTGCGGTGGCTCAATCCAGTCGTCGTCATCATCTTCAGGTACATGAACAGCAGGGGCTTTCGTAGCGGCGCCGGAGGCTTCTGCAGGAGCTTGAACCTGCGTGTCAGCTGTAGGAAGTTCAGGATAAGCAGCGTTTGGTAAAGCTGCCGCTGCTGGAATCGATTTTGTTGGTCGCGCTGGCTGCGACTTGCCCAGCATATTGATCCTGTCATGTAATCGTTGAGTCGATGATTTGCTATGGAGTTTCGCCATTTTCATGTCGCCGTCAGACTCTTCCCGAGGGAGCTCTGGCCTATCAACTTCATCTTTGTCCACCTCCTCGTTACTCCCAGCCTCCTGTGCTGGTTCGGGCTGTCGCACTCCGCCCAAAGACTTGCCACCCGTGAATCGACCTAGGAAGCTACCTCGATTTATGGCAGTCTTAGACTGATCTAAATGGCTGGTCCGCGATACTCGAGACCCTATGCTTTTCTTCGTTGTGAGAGGCTCTCGTGCGGGCAGGGCAGCAAATGTGAGACTACTCTTGCGCACCAAGGGTTTTGCCGGACTTGATCCTTCAGATGGCGAACGTGAGTCGTCAATTGGAGCGTCATCCAGTATAGAATCATGGTCCATTTCATCCAAATCCATTGCATCTTCTGGGACACCAGGTTCTCCCAAGGGTCCATTCGTCAAAGATGGTCCGATTATTTGGGGATCGATAACCCCAAGTTCTATAGCCGCATGATGATTCGCATTCGGTTGCGGATCTGCTTTGCAAACCTCTCGACTGGTTATGTCTTCTTTTGCCGTTTCAAATGACCCATCTACGGGGCTGCGTTCCTCCGAATGCGTGCTTGAAAACGGTTGCGCATGAGTTGGCGGTTTGGGAGGGATTGGATCTTCTTCGAAAGTCCGCGGATTTGAGACCGGTTGCGTGGCACCAGTCGGCTCATCCACATCCATCTCATCCTCTGACATACCATGGTAGCCCGAGTCTGTATTCGCCTTGCTATGTTGTACGAGTACAGCAGTTTTCGAATCATCTGCCACTTGAAACCTTGCAATTTCTTTGTTGAAGTTTGTGTCCTTCGATGGAATTTTATGTGGCTTGGATTTCGTTGAGAAGATATCGGTCAAAGGCTAGAGGAGTGGTCAATAGTCGCAACATGAAATATACAAGGGTTTTGGCTCCATGTTAACATACTTCTCGAACTTCTAAAGGATTACGTTTCCTAGCCGTTCTCGGAGTCTTGCCACGTAATTTTCCTGGCGTCTTGAATATTTCGGTGACATCTCTGGTCGTTGTCAGCGCAAGTCAGGCCAAGGTAAGGCACCAACATACACTTGGTTCTTGCTGAAGATCTCCGCCATGTGCTCGTTTAGCCATTCAACTTCATTGCGGGCAGAAAAAGCAAAGTCTTCTGCTTCCTGCACACCGAATAGCGAAACTTGCTGATTCTCATCCGTGATCCATTGCGCAGATCCGACAGGCAATTGCGCTTTAGAACGAACGGCGGCCATTGTTGTTGTGAGGGTGGGCGCGGGTCGGGAGCTGCTTTCAACGTGCTTTTTCAGTGTAATGCATGAGAACTAAACACTGTATCGAGTAACTGTAGTGGCGAAGGTCAATAGCCGTTCGGTTGGCAGTGGGCGCAGGTTTCGTTCTGGCAATTGCTCGTTGCTAAGCTCGGGTGTTTGGGAGACGCTTTGTTTTGATTGAGATTCGCGCTAAGAATCCCTGCTCTTCCGATGCCGAGAAAGGACGCCGGACCAACCTCAACTCCAAGTCGAGTGGACAACAGCGTATAATAGTGTTTCTGAGAGTTCCTGCTCTTTTGACTTATTTTCTTCTCCGTAGTTTCACGGATCAAT
>JAABUL010003216.1_pt1 | contig 24794 bp, 29 predicted proteins | sample 5559151 | NCBI WGS metagenome assembly JAABUL01 (sample SAMN10711876, study PRJNA513368) | rock metagenome | isolation source: Antarctica rocks | place: Antarctica: Victoria Land, Pudding Butte sud | reverse complement strand
ATTTGCCTGCTGCAGTAGGAAATTTGCTGCTCCCCGAAGATGCCTCAGCCGAGCAGGAATTGACAGCTTGTCCAGGCGTGTCAAATATATACATATAGCCTCCCTTTGCTCAGTATTCAGAACATATTCATGTGGTTTCCGTTCAAATAATGAGGTGTGAGTTCCGGCTAGTCGTCTTTGAAGCGTTCGGACAGGAACTCCAAATGCCTGAGCTGCAGTGCTTGCAAACTTGTATTCGCCGTCATGAATTGCATCTGTAGCCTCTTCTATACGATACTTCAAATTTATGTAGTATTCAGACATGATGTGGTTGAATGGTTGAGGTGGGGGGGGGTTGAATACATAAAGGAAAAAAAACGTCATTTGGGGGGTGTACGTCATTTGAGTGGCCAGCACCTACTTTAGTAGGTGATTGCGTGGCACGATTACGATGAACTGTAAGAGGTGTGCATTGGGCACCCAGTCAGCAACTATTGACCAGCAAAAGGGCAAATCTTCCGTGCGAAGCAGTTCAAATTCCTTTTAAAATCGATCAACGTCTTGTCTTCAGCAATCGCGACCGAAGAGAAAGTCCTGTTGCCACAACCTACGGCCTACGGATATCGGAAGCTGCGAGTGATATACCAGTCATTGTGGGTGAACTAGGCAGGACTTGTCGTTATAAAACGATTTATCGAACGTTAGGTGTGGCAGGACAAAAGGATCATCGTTCTGGCAAGGTGTTTATGGAAGATGCATCATTACAGCACCCTAGAGACATGGCTGTATGTTACAATGGCGTGGGTAGAGATGTCCGACAGGAGAAGGACAAGGTTGGGAGAGAAGGGTAACTGAAAGGAAGAATTGACGCAAAAAAAGATCCAGAGGAAGGAATGCTCTGGCGGTTGAACCTACAGCTTCAGATTCGAACTGCTATCATCAATTGATTCGACCAACGCTGTTAGAGGATTTCTTTATCGTCATTTTACATCATTGAATAGCCGCAAAGGACAGTCTTGTTCCCAGCTCAATCCTTCTTCCGGGTTGATACCTAATTGAAGACAAGCTTGAGTGATGCAAAGTATGCCCCTATAGAACCCATCAGCCACTGCTTTGAAGCGAGTCGGTCCAAATCAGGCATGAGATGTTCTTTCCCAAGGTGGTCAGTTCTATTCGAGGTTGACCGGATTGGGTTAAGCTTTTCCCACTTGCATGGTGGAGTCTGGCGCGTGCATCGGCTCCTTTAAATCGTAGTCGTGTCTTAATCTCCCTTCCGGTCGGACGATGTTCGATGTGATGCCGAGTCCATATATGTACCAGAAGATTATTACGTGTGTCTAAAAAGTTGAAAATCCTTATCTCATGCACGCACGACTGTGAAAAATTCACAATCGTCTGATAATGGGTCAACCTGCGGCTCCAAGGGTGACCAAGTGCGAAGACGAGGTAGCCTTCGCTGCCGGTAAAGAAAACGGGATGATCAGATGCCTGGGGTTTTGGGTGAAAGTTATACTGCCGAAGATCGTAGAACCTGAAGTGAAGTGTTGTCTGATAGTTAGCGAGATCGTCGGCAGAAGAAGAAAAGAACAACGGTCAAGAACGAAAACCTTCGAAATGTCGATTGCTCAACACCTTCGTTGGAAGCTTCAGCGGCCGTGACATGATGGAGGATTGGATTGGACGCTGCGTCGAAAGATAAGTTCTCTTGCCCGAGACACAGAAAGCAGCACTGTCCTGCTCGATCTTCAAAAGGCTCAGGAGTATTCCACAGTGGATCGATCGTCTTTCCCAAGAAATGGAGAACATGTGACTGTCCACGATGTGCATTCTGAAATGCCGCATCGAAAGGTTCATCCTTCTGTCGGCACAGATGTCAGTCGTAAACTGATGAAGACTCGTTGAGAATCCTTGGTGATGTTGGGAGTTGACCGACATGAATATGAGTAGTACGATGCCGCAGGCCAGTCCATGACGGCATCGTTGAAGACCATTGCTGTCTAACTCTAACTCAAACCCCTCAGTCCATGGCATATGATGTTCAGTGACGGAAAACCGTCCGCCATCTTTCCTCACTTTCTGGAACACCTGAAGCGTACACGGGTAGACCTTCGGACATTGTTTTGAGTTTACTTTCAACTTCTGAAGTCAACAGAAGGGTTGGCCAGAAACCTTGAAAGTTTTCAACATAACACCCTTAAGATGACCAGCTGCAGGCACATCGCGGGCAGTACACGGCGTATGACCATGATTAGCCAAGGTTGATTTCAGAGGTGTTTTAGTGAAGGGAACCCCTCCCAATCTGTTTCAGGACAGGGTGCTTGGCATTGGGGGAAACTAACTGTTATAGGCATAGTTTGTAATTGAAATGTTCTGATTAACAAAGTATCTTCGTATGGTAATGACTAATCAAATAATCCTGAGCGGCTAACACCTGGGCGTGACTGAGATGTCGATCAATAAGGTCAACGTCTGGAAAAGATTTGACCTTACATTATACGACTTTGATTCCGCTCATTATCACGGAAATGCCGATCCGGCTGGGATCAATAAGCCCCAGTGCCTTGACCTTAATCAGGTGTACCCATGGAACGGCTCAAAGGGCAGTACTACTTTAGAGTTCGTCTCTTAATCCCTCCGGCGCTTGACAATAAACTGATAGTCAGGAGCATTATTGCTATTCATGGTCTTGACACGAGATTGCCTAGGACTTGGGTCGCATACGAAGCCAAGGATTAAGGACGTACTGTGCATTGGTTACACGACAACGATATGCTTCCTTCTATCATCCCAGAAGGGCGAGTCTTTACATATGATTACAATGCCAACTATCTCCGGTAGAGACCTTACTCGGCCATGCCGATACTCTGCTGAAACTTATAGGTTACGAGAGGAAGAGCGTAAGATTCACACCGTCTTTTGTCAACCCTATAAATACTAACTATGGTATAGGATTAATCGACCCGTAGGCCACTAATGTTTCTTGCTTCTTGCTTCGGGGCCCTTGTGCTTGCAGAAGTATGCCTTCTCACACCCCATCAAGTCTCTTAAGCCCCAAGATGACTGACTGATCATCCCTGCACAGGCTCTGAATCGAGCAGCCCAGGCCGTAAACCCTCATCGTGAACTCATGGCACTGCGAGTGTGGACTGGCAGCGGTGTGCCGTACAACAAAGAAAAGCAGTCCCAACAAGGGGAGGAAGTGTAAGCTGTCCTTCTATCTTCTCTCAGTAAATAGCTGACGTGTTACATACAGTCTGGAGGTGTCCAAGATCCGGCGATGAGCAGTGCACATTTTTTCTCTGGATGGAACACGAAGCTGGAGTGCAAGAGCAGTTGAAATTTGCTCAGCCTTCGCCATTTCAGCAAACTCCAATACAGAGAGGTGCCAGCTCCAATGAGCCAGATCAGCCTGCCGTCTCGGCCGGGGAAGACCAATATTCTCCATCGCAAATATTGGAGACTTCGTTTACAAAAGCGAAGGGGAAAGGGATGTTAAGAGGCATTCGGGATCAAGATGACAGTGGGGACTACTCGAATCATAACCTCAATGGTAACAAAAATTCTCTTGGATCCACATTCGCAACGGACGATCCGTTCACACACTTCCAGAATACGCGAGAAAGGCTGCAAGAACGTCATTATTTGCTACTCGAGGTCGGTCCTTTACAGAGAGGCAGGAGAATCGTACAGCGTCATTACCGACCCCCAACTCACGCGATCGCATGGCTCCGACCAACCGCACGACTTTCTCAACTGCAACTACTCCAATCAGCTGACACTTCGCCCATGCCAGGCAGGTTCTTTTAATCTGGCAATAGCTTGAACTTCGACTCTGCAAATATCATTTGCTTGAGCACCCGTTATGTAGCTAATTTACACTGAGTGGGACGATATATTTGTTGATTTTGGTAGTGCGGTGGAAGATCATTTTGGGATTTTTGGGAACACGGGATTTTTGGGAACACGGGATTTTTGGGGAGCAAGGGATTTTGGGGAACACGGGATTTTTGGGAACACGGGATTTTTGGGGAGCATGGGATTTTTGGGAACACGGGATTTTTGGGAACACGGGATTTTTGGGGAGCATGGGATTTTTGGGAACACGGGATTTTTGGGGAGCAAGGGATTTTGGGGAACACGGGATTTTTGGGAACACGGGATTTTTGGGGAGCATGGGATTTTTGGGAACACGGGATTTGGGGGAACACGGGATTTGGGGGAACACGGGATTTTTGGGAACACGGGATTTTTGGGAGCATGGGATTTTTGGGAACACGGGATTTGGGCGAAGGGATTCGAATTGAAAGGTTCAACAATCACAGAATTAAGCATTGTATATTAGAGTTTTAATTGCGGTTATGGTGAACTCTCTATGTCACCTTCTTCTGCGTCATGAAAGCTATTGTCTGATTCAATGTTCCCGTCTGCATCATCATCAAAATTTGTGCTGCTTTCGCTTGTCGGTTGCCGTTCATCTTGGGTGTCAATACCAAAGAAGAACGCAATAAAATCTCTTTTGACGAAGTAGGTGGTGGGCTCTTCGCATTCTCTCAAGAAGTGTCTATCATTGATATTAGGTTTGAATAATAGATGCTTATCCAAACTTTGGGAATCTTCGTACGGTCGGCCAGACCTGCGCCTTCGAGCAACTCTGTCCCTTGTCTTGATCACCCTTGCACGGTCAAGGAGAGAACTTCGCTTTTTTGCTGTGGCAAACATCTTCAAGATTTGGCTTGTGAAAAGCTCAAATTGTTCTTCATCATAGCAATAACAATTTTTCGGCCTAGCTTTGAGTAACATCTTCCTTGCAAATGCCGCATCGGGGTTCGTGGACAGGACTCTGTTAATTTCCGCTGTCTCGAAGCCAAGTCTCTTCGCCATTGCGGCAAAATTGTACCAAAGCCATCTATCCGGCTCCTTTCGAGGTGGGTTTGGTTGACCACATTCTTTTTTGGGAGCTACATCGATCATTTCAGGGAAGTGCCTCATCGAGTAGAGCCATAATTGTTTGTAGGAAGATCCAAACGCAGTATCGGTCTTAGAATGCTCTGTGCGAAAGGATCCTTCTGCCTCTTCAACAAAGAGGATTGAGGGGTTTCTGAAAGCAGCCTCATAAGATCGTCTGACTGTTGTGCGAGTCTTTGTGTCCAGAAGACCCTTCATCACGCTCGCACAAGGTTTCAGGTATAGCAGGTTGTCCAGTAACGTCTCAATAGTAGGTATCAAGCAGGGAATATCCAAAAGAGTCTCGAGTAATTCAGCCCTCGTGCAAGTATTTACCAAGAGTGGAAACAGAAGCCCACTTTCCATGGCGTCTATAATCGACTGACGATCTTCCGTTGATGTCGCCGGCGCTCTGAGTTGAAGAAATTCGACAGTCGCATCGTCGACAGTCCAGATCTCATTACCCAAATGTCTCACGATGTGGTGCCAGACCGTACTGATATGTTGAAGGCAGTGAACCAACTCCTATTCGAATCAACGTGACACTGGTCAAATCCTACCAGCGGATTGATCTTACCTCATGGCAATTCAAGGTTACAATTCTGCGAAGCGTTCCAGGCTTGATGGGTGACCAGAGCCCAGGGATGTGAGCCGTCTGGTCAAATTTCTTGATCAAACTTTCATGCTTGATTAGCTGCTTGAGATCCTGCTGCATTGTCTGCGTAAGTTCATTCCACCACCTCGTCTCTTCTTCTAAAGGGCACCGGTGGATTTGACATATGCGGATCATTCGAACTACCTCGCCGCGGGGAACGTCTTTGGGGTTGGGGCGTTCTTCTAATTGGAGGTAAGAAAAACAAAGCAGTTAACATTGATTGAATGTCGATGAAGTGATAAAACGAACTTGTTTGGTGTGCATTTTGATGACTTACTTTGGACATACAAGCGTACTGTCCACCACCTATCGTTTTCTACGAGGATCTCTCGCCCAGCGAAAATTCGATGTCGTCCTCGAAGCCCACAAAGTGTGTAATCGGCGGGAAACGTTAGCATGGGATGCTCTTCGTTGTTCGGCTTTGTCAACGACAAAGTTCCTCTGTCAAGATTTGCCTTATGTAGCGCTTCGTCGAGTCGGCGATCGTCAACTAGGGCAGTAATATGATTCATCTCCTTGTAACGAAGACATCCTTCGGCGAGAAAAGTGTTCGTGAGCCTAAGAACTTTGTCTTCATCGATTCCTTCAAGGGAAAACAAGATAGATTGTAGAGATACTCGCGCGACTCCTTGAAAAACAATTCGTTTGCAATTAATTACATCCATGTTGATTTTTTGCCTTTATGTCAAGCGTTCACATCAACCGGCAATCGATTTAGCACTTCGTCAATGTATATATATTTAAGATGTAAGCGCTGAGAGGTACCGCGACTTAATACTAAATATAGTAGACCACTCAGCGCCGTCACATAAGCGCCAAGAAAGACCTAGAATCGGGCACCCATTTCGTCTTCACCCATACAATGTTGGACAATCATCTGGACGTTGATTGAAATTAGGTAATGCGGGCGGGGATCTACACTAGTAGCGCACTAATACCAATCTGTCACACTCTATCCTATCTCAAATCTGCGCCAAGGCTATCTTCAACTTCTTGCTACTCCAACACCTCGCTGACATTAAAAGAACCCTTTCTTCCAGCTGCATTAGTGCACAAGGTTCTATTTGCTTCTGTCCGAAACGATCATACTCGGCCAACTACTAAAGGCAGCCTACATGGCGATTTCGTACGACAGGTGATGTCGTTCATTTCCCATTTCGAAAATAACGGACATAGCTGATCTGTTTTGTTATTACAGTGTTCTCATCTCTACTCCCTTCAGGTTCCTCGTTGGGCCCGATAGAACAATGTTCACGGTTCATTCTACACTCATAGCCCACCATTCGAAACCCCTTAATGTCCTTATTAATGGAAACATGTCGGAAGCGAAGGAGGGATGTGCCCCGCTGAAAGACGTCGATGAGGGTACATTTGTCCGATTCAGTCAATACGCATACACAGGAGACTACATTGCTGCGGATCCAGACATTCTGCCTGATTCCTCCACGATTACCTCTACGCATCTTGTTCCGAACGAAGTTTCCAATGCGCAGCCGGAGCCTGAGCCAGAACTAGAGCCCGTGCGGGACTTGTTTGGTTTTGATATCAGTAATGACGGCTGGGGGGTTTCCAAGAAGGATAAAAAGAAAGCGAAGGCCTGGTCAAAGAAGTCCGAGTTATCGGGAAATTTCAAGAGCAAAGCATATGCCACCTCGAAGCCTGCTTTTCAGCCTCGGAAAAACCGCGAATTATGCGAAGATTACACTGAGGTCTTTCTCTGTCATGCTAGGCTCTACGTATTCGCTGACAAGTATGATGTTGGCCCTCTTAAAGACCTTTCTCTTCACATGCTTCAGCGAACTTTGGCCGAGTTCACTTTGTACGATGAACGAATTGGGGACATTATCAATTTACTGCGGTACAGTTACTCAAACACTACTGACCGTTCAGAGTCGATTGATGACTTAAGACTACTCGTTGTACACTATTCCGCATGTGTAGTTGAGGATTTGTCACGGAGCAACGAGTTCCAATTGCTTTTGGAGGAAGTTGGTTCATTTGCGAGAGATCTTGTTAAGCAGATGCTCGAGAGATTGGGCTAAGCTTGAAGTCAAGTGTCGTTAATGTGGTATATATAGGTAGGGTGGCCTACGAAAACCTGCGTTCGCTCCCGGTCGGGTTAGTCAGCTGTCGCCGCTCTTCTCACCCACCACGCACCTTCGCGTCACCCACTGCTCACTCCAGCTCACTTTCGCTCACCCACTGCTCAGGCACTGCTCCTTCGTGCTCTCTTGATGTGCTATTCTCGTGACTCTTAGTGCATCCTGCCAGCTCGATCTCGTCAAGTTTAGACGGCGAACCCCAGCAGGATGGAGGGGAGCCAGAGCTGGCTCCCTGGGGTGCGAAACTGGATGCGAAGACGACGCCATGCCCTCTCCCCCGACTGTTGCGTATAAAGCCTTGTCTGCTGCCCTCGCTCTTTCTGTTTCGTCCTTCCTACCTGTCTACCTTGGTCCCGTTGTTTTGCCAATCGTCTCGCAATACGCCTTGTTTGCTTTCAGCAAGATATAGCTCTACGATACCTGCGCACTCTCTCTTTGTGTCTCTCTTCCTTCCCTCCCTTTTAATTCTGCCTTCGCTCTTCACTCCGTCCGAATCGCTCCTCACGCCGTCTCCAATGCCGAAGAAGAAGTCTTCGGAGGATTTCTTCCAGCGAGCTCGTGAGAAGGGTTCTGACATTAACAAAGCGATCGTCAATGGCAGTGCAGTCAAGAAACACCTTGAACCCAAGACCGAGAAAAACTACGCGCGGGCGTTGGGGCTATGGAATGGGTAGGTCTACCGCCCTGGGCCCTGGCGCGTTCTGAAAGAAGCTGACATTCGTCAAACAGATACGTACAAGACCATTCTGGCGCTGACTCGTACGACTTGGAGACCTTGAAGGACTTTGTGAGGATGATGGCGTACGGTATCGATGGCACCTATGGCGACCCCAAGGCGGGCGAGAAGTCCGTTCTGCAATACTGGAAAGACTTCACGGCCGGCTGGCGGAGGCACTCCTCCCTCATACCTCCCGAAACAACGCAGTCCGTCACAAACGTTGGTACCCCGTGGCTTTCGCAACCCATGCTCTGAGTATTGAGGCTAACCAGCCTGCAGTTCATCAAGATTCACCTGCGTGATGAGCTTGGCCTTGCTCACAGAAAGCGGATCAGGAGCTACGGTACCACCAATCACTTTATACACTTGGGCACGCAGCTCTGAGAGAAAGACTGGCAGATCTACGACAAGCCGCGGACCCGTGTGGACACATGGGCGAAGATCCAGCTCTTTGTGTTTACATCGGCCAGGGTGGGTGAGTACATCGAATCCACTTGCCGTGCCGGTTCCGGTCGCGACCTCTATTACCGTGTAAGTATTCTTCGCAAGTTGAACGAATTCTCAAACAAGGATGAAACTGATTGAGAATGCCTCGTGTAGAACATGACCTTTGGTGTCTTTCGGAATGAGCACGGGAAAGCCGAGTTCGCCATACAAGTGGTGCGAGATGCGAAGAATATGACATTGACGCCGGAGAAAAGGTTCGCCTCGACAACATTCAGAGCTTTTCCGTCACCACAGCTTTTCTGACAGTTGATTTGATGAGCAGGCCGGAACATTCCGTACACGAGGGTCTGGAGCCACGACCACTTTTTTGCAATCCAGTGCTCACGATGCTGGCCAGAGTCATCGCGGAGAATGCGTTCAGAAACTACAGCACTATGAAGGAATTGCTGAAGATCGAACCGCCGGAGAACGAAATGTATCATCTTCGGCAGAACGAAAGTGTGCTCGGCAAGCCCTTTTTCCACGTCGTCTTCACCGGCGAGATGGAAAAAGCCGACACCTTCAGCAGGCGTCTGAGGAAGCTGGGAGTGCGCGCCGAATATCTGCGGCCTCCCACCATTCACGACTTCAGGGCAGAGGGCCTGTACCTCGTTGGTAGAGTCTCACCATTTCCCCCCTGACCCGATTTCTCGAGCTGACATGAGTGACAGACAAGCTCTACTCGACGGCTCAAAGGATGAAGCACGGTGGACATCGGGATGAGCGCACCTATTGCGATTCCTACATGCCTAACAATGCCGGGACCGACCTTCAAGGGAGCTACTTCGACGGAAAGCTGCGCAGTATCGTGAATGATCGCTTCCGCGGGCTGACTCTGCATCGCAATCCAGAACTATGGCAGGCACTGCCGGCCAGGAAGCAGCACGAGCTGAAGAACACCCCCGAATTCGCCGCCATCGAAACTGAGATCGACGCTCTGGCCCCGAAGGCAAAGACAGACCCGGCTGCGAAAGAACGTCGACAGACGCTGATGGCAGACAAACGAAAGCTCGTGACGGAAGAGCTCAGCAGGTGTCAAAAGCTTCAGCCGAGCAAACTTCTGGCCAGCCCCGACGACGTCGACTTCATGGGATACCATCGCAGCCAGTTTCATCGCATTCGTCGTCTCATGCCCGAACGCGACCGACTGGCGTCGAATCTTTTCCTCGTCGCTCCCATCCGAAGTGATGAGGGTCGCTCTGTCCTCCGCGATATGATCGCGCTCTGTCGACAGGATACCGAGGTTCCCTTCCGTCCGGGCTTGGAGCCGGAGAAGTGCAGTTGCCTGATGGCAGATCATAAGCTGAAGCTCGATACGTTCGTGATATCTCTCCTACCATGTGCGTCCTCCACGAATGAAGCAAGCTGCTGACCTCGCTCTTTTCCCATAGCAAGCCGGCGGCCGAGAGATGGAGACACATCTATAGCTGCTACAAAAAGAGACTCGTGACCACCTGCGGCTTTGCTGAGCTGTGCTTCGATTGCAGTGAATGAATTCTCGGCAAAGATGAATGGAACCATCACTGTCAGGACCATCTGCGGAGGCCGGAAATGCTTCCCATCCAGTGCAATCCTTTCGTCTACGGCGAAACCCTTGCCTGCCCTGAGTATTGCCCTTTCTGTCTGGGGGATACTGCACTTCCAGCTCCGACACGGATGCAGCAATTCCTCGACCGAGAAAAATGAAAAGCACATATGAATAGACACATCAAGAGGCTGGACGATTGCAAAGCGACCAAATGCCCTCATCCGAGGCTGAAATGCGTCGACGCTTTCCAATCCGTTCTGGAGATGAAATTTCACCTTCAGGATGTTCATTGCATCGACTTCACCAAAGGCATCAAGAGGCGTAGATCAGGCAGCGAAGTGGAATTTGAGTCTGACCGAAGAAAGAGGTCTCGACGAACCAAGGATCACGACCTGGACGTGAAGCTCGAAACGTGGCCCCAATTCACGTATAAGTTTGTGAATGAGACGACGAAGCTGTATGATCAACAATACGCTGAAACGTCAACATCTCCTTCGATCAGCTCGGAACATTCATCTTCATCAAACACTTTCGCCACGGACGAGTTCATTGGTGCTACAGAAACGCCGCCATCTTCTGTATGCACTGACATATTCGACACGCTTGACCCGCGTCTTCACGACCAATAAGATATTATCTATACTTCCTTTCAGATCTACAGCGCTGATTGAGGTGACATTTACTCTCTGCATATCGACCCGTCGTTTTCGCGGGCGTCTCCACGAAATGTGGTCTCTATTTTTTCCGTCCACAGAAGACCTAACTTATGGCTTTTGTTTTCAGCCTCTTAGTTAGCCATCTTTGATCGTTTCTTGGAGGGAGGCGGGGAATTTCGAGTTAGCGCAGGTTTACAGTCAATTGCAAAACCCTTGTCGGACGGTTCCGCGCATAGCGCACACTTTTGAATCAACCACCAAAATTCGGGTGGGCGAGCAAAATCGACCGCCAGACGTCGAACCATAGCATACATAGATCATAGTATACATTTGAAGCCCGAATTCCCGCGCTAGCAGTCTTGTATGGTGGTTTGGTGCCTTCGAGACCCATATCCTGGCCCCGAACCACCAGCTGCTGTCCCATGGCATCAACCTCACCGGCGCCATGCCCAAGAAAGCCCCCCAGTCCAAGCAACCTGCTCCGCCTACTCGAAAGCGACGCTCCAGCCATCTCCAGAGGTCAGGAGATGCCCCAGTAGACGTCCCTGCTACACCTTCATCACGAATCCGCCTTCATGGCCCCTCCGCATCGTCCACCCCCAGCAGCAGCACCCCCGCTGGAGCACAGCGATTACGACTAACGGCGCCCACTCCCCAGCGGCAGTCAAGCTCTCAAAGCATGCCGCCTCCTTCGGTGCCGCCTACAACGGAAATACAAGCTCTAGATACATCCCCTACTATCAGCGAGGTGGTGACAGCTACTCGCCCAGGCCTACAGACTAGCGGCAGTGCCAAAGCGCGGGAAATAGTCCAACAGTATACTCAGACAACGTTTGAGACGCTTCATCTAGCTACACCATCTCGCTCATCAGCCCCCACGACTCGTCATATTGATTGGATCCATGGTCCTGTCGACCAGTCTACAACCACTCAAAGCCCCTATCCTCCTAGCCAACCCCCTTCGCCTCAACCGGAGCAGTATACGCTTGACTCCTCACCACCTCCGGAGCCTCGACACCGTACTCCTATAGGGTCTTCACGTGGAGACACTACAAAGACGGTTTCCCAAGCGGGTGGCAGCCAACCAGTGCTTAATGAAGCCTGCAAACCAAACGAGCCCGATGTTGAAGATGAGGAGGATAAGACCATCGAATACAAGTTACATATCGACATTCACATAGCTAAAGCTGCCAAAGGCACGACTGATGTCTCTTTGCTCGTTGAGGTCAAACGCTCTAGCGTTGGTCTATTCAGTAGAGCATTGTTGGACAGCATATCAAATCTCGTACAGCAGAAAGCTATGGCATGGTCTATGGAGCATAATCAACCTCTCGTTCTATTAAATATAATAGCTGTACCGCTACATGAGAAGAGCAAGAAGCATGGCAATCTCCGCTTCCCGGTTGTTGACAGCGTCTCATGGGTGTATGTTGACGAGAAGCTCGAGGCATATGAAAAGAGTGGCAAAAAGGAGCTACACGTTACATTAACGTATAACTACTCTCGTGTACAGCAGACCCAGGCCTCGCAAGCTCGTAGCTCGACCTCAGTGCCCCCTTCGAGCCAACAGCTTGGAGGTAGAGATTTCTCACATTCTCAGCCTAGACGCGGCATTCCTACCACCGTACAGCTACAAGAGATGGAAGAGGAGCATACAGTACATCCAAATCAGGCAAATACTGAAGCATTAGCTACCAAATGGACTTGTACGTCCGGGAGTTGCGAGAATGCTAGCAAAATTTGCTGGTATGACTCAAGCGACCCAAGCAAGCACTATCCTTTGAATAGCAGTCAGATCTTGACCTGGCGAGCTATGGTTGAGAAGGACACCTCCGGTCGACTTACCATAGATACTCCTCCTGAGTCTATACGCAGTCAGCTGGAGAAAGCCTCAAAGAGTGCTCAAAAAAAGAAGAAAGGCGAAGCATCTCATCAAGCAGCAAATACAGCCACTAGCATATTAACCCCAGCGTCTAGGGCCGAAAATATACACGTACACGTCTATAATCATTCCAGCAGTAACAACTCAAAGGAGGTGGAGGACTGGGATATACAACGCCTTCGAGACGAGCTCAAATTAAGAGAAGATCGACTCAAAAGTACACCATCGAGTCGACATTCTACTACACCATATCCTCAAGAAGCTCTCCGTAGTAGTCCTGTTGCTCTTACTAGAGCATCTCAGGTCGAAGACTACATCGAGTGGCTCAAGCTTGAGCGTCCCAAGTTCGCCCACCTCTTTGACGAGGCGTTGAAGGTGCTTCTTGATGAAGGCATGTCACTCGATATACTTCAAAAGATGAAGAGGTTAGAGGATTGGACGGCTTTAGGCATTGCAAAAGGTGTTGGTGTACAAATCGCTGAGAATATCAAAGCATGGGAAAGAGCCACGAGCGAGCATACATCTACATTATCAGCTACATCGAGATGTCCGCCGTCTTATAACCTCCCTGTCCGTTAGTCTCCTATCAAAAGTAGAAACAAAGGCACCATCATCTATGAGACGGTGGAGGGGGGGGGGACGCAAGCCGACATCGAGACTCAATATGATAGCGGTGACGTTGAGCTAGACGAGCAGACCGACGATTTGGAGTATACATAGAGTCATACAGTAAAGTCGTTACATAGTTATATACATCTCAATCGGAACTAGATTCATCGCTATCTGTCTCTTCTAGTCCCCCGACCGTGTCACTATCCCTATGTATAATGCCTGCTTTGCGGAAGAGATTTCTAGCGTTATATGCTCCATCTTGTGCTCGTACTGCCAGCTGTAAGAAGTCACCAAAGGTGCCAGAGTTTATAAATGCTGCAGCTAGGTCCGTATGCCTTCTAATCCAAGCCTTAAGGATAGCAAACGACGTCTCGATGGGATTGAAGTCTGGTGAGTATGGTGGCAAATATTCAACCCTTACGCCCGCCTCATTACATATCCGTAAGAGCTCCGGATGATAGTGTATAGAAGCATTATCCATGACGAGCACAGAACGCTCTCGTCCGCTGTCGATTGGAAAACAGTGAGGGAGGACTCTCGTACGGACAAAGTCGATGTATAGCTCGTTGGTTATAGAGCCTTGGTATATAATCCAATCAAGATAACCATCAATACTCAAAGCGGGCAGTATACTCCATCTCTTTGATCTTTTAAGCTCCAGCGTCATCGAGGGTGTATGCCCAAAAGGAGCCCATCCATACTTCCGATCACCTGTATAGGATAGAGTCAGCTAATGCTAGTCATTATATAGGTCCACCCTCACCTGTACGCTCACATGCGGCGCTCTCATCCAGGAAAACCAACTGGTCTGCTCGATACTGCGGCAGCTTCGTTACAAGCCATCGACTCCTTAGTTGGACGTTGCGTTGAGCAGCTATTTTACGGTTTTGCTTCCTAGACCAGCGTAGTCGTCGAAGAGCTCGAAAGACCGTTGCTTCATCGACCTGCAACTCATACTCGTCCCAGAGGAAGTACACCATCTCATCAAGATACGCCGAAGGTCGCTGCTCCAGATAATGTAACAGCTCCGCTTTATAGAAGTCGCTCAGCACCTGCGGTCTCCCTCCATGATCCGATGGCTCGATGTACACCAAGCCGTACTGCTTGAAGCTCCGCCTCATTCTCTGAACGGTACGAAGGCAGACACCATATGGGCCAGCCGTGATAGCATCGTCACTGTAACCAAGCTCCATCTCGTACTGGATTATGGCGCGAATGGGCTCCGGTGTGGGGATGCCCTTCATGGCGGCGACGATGGGACAGCAGCTGGTGGTTCGGGGCCAGGATATGGGTCTCGAAGGCACCAAACCACCATACAAGACTGCTAGCGCGGGAATTCGGGCTTCAAATGTATACTATGATCTATGTATGCTATGGTTCGACGTCTGGCGGTCGATTTTGCTCGCCCACCCGAATTTTGGTGGTTGATTCAAAAGTGTGCGCTATGCGCGGAACCGTCCGACAAGGGTTTTGCAATTGACTGTATGCGACAAAATATTAAATTTTCATTCTCTGCGAACGATCAGAGTCACCTCCGCATAAGATCCTGCCCGGTAGTCTGCTTTTTTCCATCACATCCTTCCAGACCTCGGGGACAATCAGATTTCATTCAAGCTCCAATTCTGAATCCCAAGGCCCCTCAAAAAGACCTCCGGGGCTCATTCCAAGACCCACCTGCAGAGCACACTTCGGGGGTCCCTCCATCTTGCCCTGTGCCTTCTGAGCTACCGCTCCTAGGCCTAGTCTCCTAGGAGCTATGTTCAATTCTGAGCTAGGCTGTTTTAAGGATAGAATCTCTTGGACCTACACTATCCTAGGCAGAGCCTCCTGGGAGCTCGGTCGCCCCAGTTTCCAAGCAAGCCAATATTCACCTGTCTAACACTCATTCCTGGGAGAATTCTCCTAGTAGAACATTTCTAGGACGGGTCAGTGAAAAAGAATTTCCAACTCGTGTCCTCTCTCTTATCATTTCAATACAGAAGTTTGCTCCACGTTGAAAGAGCTCTACTGTCGTCTTCTAGCCTGTCTTTCCATGCGCTGAACAATCGTTTTATATTATCCCGATGGAATCTTCCTACTGGTCTGTTTATCGACACAAACAGGCCCGTTGCTAGCAATATTACTATCGAAATGACGTCTATGAGAAGAACAGCGCCGTCTTCACCGAAAACAATGCAAATAGAGATGATGAAAGAAGAAAGAGAGAAACAGCAGAGAGCTTTGGAGCAAATCGAAGACAGCTGCATGAAGACTAGGCTATGATAGGCTTATTTCTGTCTACGAGTGACATTTTGACGCTGATTATGACAGCCCTGAATGTTCCAATCCTGTCAACGAGACTTGTTTCCGTAGACACCATTTTCATTGATGTACGAAACATGAACAGATGACAGATGAGAATGATCTTTGCTCAAACACTCCCTCGAACACGACTTCTAGAGATATCATGCGATGCAGCGAGGTACAGTGCGGTTTGTGTATCTCTAGCCCCGATAAAAATAGCTTATAGGTCACTCTAATTGTGATCAACAGACAAGATCGAGGAGAAAGCATATTGGGCGGAAGTTGTAGAAAACGCACTCACAGAAGAAGCAGGATTTCGAGACCCGAGTGAACCTCATATTCATTAGACGAAGATGGCACTGTGATAATTCCAAAATCGATCAATCGGGTTGAAAATGAGTACTCAATCTAGCTTTCGTCTACCTGCCAAGGTTGCTACTAAAATGCGTGAGTCTGTTAAAAGCAGCTTGCCCAAGTAGTTCTTCACCAATGTCAGACTGGTGAGATTACTATTGATATTGACCGCGTTCACATTCATTCCTTTGCAAACAAGTGATTGCTAAGTATTCTGTTCATTGTGAACATATGAACTCTATCTGTCTTGAACACTTCTTGCATGTTTTCATCACAGATAATGTACCGCTTGTCTGAAGAATTCTGAAGTTCATGAGCTTTTATATAGTCTCAGAGCATCTTGACGACTTGAGGACGGGAAAGCTGAAATCTTTTAGTATTATGTGGTCCAGATTTGCTTAAATACTTCTCACCTGAGTTACGCCAAGCAAGTCTACCAGCGATTTAGAGAGATTGTAGGTTTTCTGCAAAATAGTAAGCTTATTTGCGATGGCACCCCGATTAAGATCTTACGTGGAACCCGCCTTCACGACTCGAGCTTGACATATCTTGAACTTTCGTGCATCCGAAAGGCGTCATACTTGGGACCTGTTGTTGACGTGTGTCAAATCTTGCTGTCACGAGAGGTGTATCTGTCATGAAGACGCAACGGAGCACACTTCTGGAAGCTACTGGTAATATGAGTCGCTGCATCGTGCTCGATTTCTCGTAAAGCCTGATATGATGAGTAAATCGGTAGTGAGTGTTGCTGCTATTTGAATACTTCTCCTGCGTTTATTTCCTTTCTGACGAAATCTTCAAACGTCTCAGTTCATTCAGCTGGTACAGCAGTTATTGATGACGAAAAGCTGCCACAATGTCTTTTGTTTCGCATTATTGTGCCTGATTTGTTCTATTGATCGTAATGAATTCTGCAGGGCCGCTGCGTTGAGAAGTCACGTGAAGGTTCTTATTCATTCAGCAGCCATCGATCCTTCTTACCCTAAACATAGCGCATTCGATCCCCTCTTTCGGGCATGAAAGCTTCGATGCGCAATATCGCAAGCGTCTCAAGCTCTTTCGCTTCAACTTGAAGCAGAGAAGCATCACTGAAATCGAGGAGCCACAGCTGAAGTGAGGAGCTAGCGCTGGCATGATTGAGCCCGGAACCGCAGTGGCTACCACAGAGGAACACGACCGTCACCAAGCTACACGATTGTAGCCCGAATGTGAGATAGTCACAGGAGCATTACGTCAGAGAGCCATTCAAAACAATGCACGGTTTTTCTCATTTAGCAAAGAAAAGGTCCTCTTCTTTTCATACCCTCGCAAGCAGGCAAAGAAATTTGACGGCGCGATAACTAGAGAACAGAAATTCGACCACGTGCGAGAAACACCCTTTCGGCCTTAGCGTTCGCATCAACCGCAGTGACACTGCCGCCACCGCCCTCAGAAATCCAAGAGAACCGTTACCTCGAGCGGCCCATGGGCTCGCTCAGTCTTCGTGTCGCCAATGAACTTTCCTCAAAGCCTCCATCAAATCGACTGCAAAGTCTTCAACCTCGCGAGCGGCTTTCTGAAGAGCTTCAGCGAGAGGTGGAACCTGTAAATAAGATTTCGCTGCCTCTGTGACCACTAATTGTCTTGCATGATCATTTTCAGTGGCATACATTTCTTGAATGTAACGTCCCTCCCTGTGTGGCGAGAAACCCCCCGTGCCGAGATGGATTTGTTCTTTAGACATCCCAAGTCTCCATCGTGCAAAATTATAATTGATGGTTGATACACCACAATTCTTCAGCCCTTTTTACACCAAGAAATATTGTGCAAAGAGAAAATTACTGCGATCTTGACCATGATGTCGATCGTTCCGTTAATAGCGTTGCAAGCCGCTTCACCTATTTTCCCCTGATCCAGCACGAATGATTGCATGATTTGGGATTTCGGAGCCATAGGATAATAGATCCGTCCCACTAGGACATAGGTGCAGTCTTTGAAGACACTTGACCGGGAAAAGATTGTATTCCGGGATTTTCGCCGTGCGACGGAAGGCAACAACCACATATCTCGGCGTAAAGATTTCTGTAGCTTACATTAATATTTTACACTACACTGTATCGAAAGTATGGTCCGTCTGGAATTTTTATATAACCTTATTCTAAATTTATCTTGTGGCACCGTCTAGCAGGCTTCTAGAAGTGTCGATGGGCGCTATGTATCCGCTTTGTGTTTTCTGAGGCCTTTGACTCACGTCCCGTCACGATCATCACAATAGGGTAATGGATCGAGCCAGCCAGGTGCTGGCGCAAAGAAGCAATGCCTTACCACGCTACCTACAGCAACGATGACAGCAAAATAGGATTGGCGCTGGAAGATGCTTTTAGCGACTTATGCATAGAAGAGGAGGTCTCTCCGTATGATGATACTGCTGTAGTCATTCAGGAGTCGAGAGACGAAGTGAGCCCTACCATGTCCTTCTAATCACAGCCGCTCAGTGCTCCGAAGGTGTTAGAACTATATCATACCTACAGGGATCACCCTGCGAATTCATTTCATAGACCAATTCTCTACAGGGTATCCCACTCATCATCAGCAACAGAGCCAGCCGACAATATTCGAGCAAAATGGTTTCCACCACCAGCGCTTGAGACACTTGGCACATCACAGTTGACTTTACACATCGGGAGACATCAGAATCTTTCTAATCGCAATCCTACGCCGTTCATCTCATTGACGCCCGATCTGATCCGTGCCCTTCATCTAGTATTCTATACCTACAAGGACGAAACAAACGTCAAGATCTCTCTCGTCTGCCCTTGGAAGCTCACGCCGGGGAGCTATATACCCTTGAACGATTTACGAAATATGTGCGGTCTCCCAACAAAACACAAATTCAACACAGAGACACTCGTGTGGGGGGAGATTCCAGCCTCGAGTATAATCTGTCAATGGCAACGAGCACAGATCGTCTCGAGCGGCCTGCTCGGCATTTTTCCGGCTCTGAGCAACCTTGTGCCTGAAACACGACTGAGTGATTTGCGTGCTAATCTACGTTGTGTTATTCCTCCTTTCTTCGCTCGCAAAGTTGCACAAGCACTAGTCAATCTAGGTATGGAGGCTTCCCGCTTCCAGATAAAGCAGGTATTCCTGTTCTTGTTAGGCCAAGCAGGCGGCTATTCGGTCGAAAAGGAGCTGGACAATGTCGAAGCGCAGCTTGAGAGCCGCTTTCCAGAAGTGGTGGATGAATTTGAGAGGGCGGTCCATGAATTGTCTGTGGCCATTGGGAAAGGTCAAAAGCTGTCCTACTACCAACGAAGCTACACAGCGGCAATGCAAGAGATATGTCCTCCAAGAGATCCATTCGGGTTACTATCGAGCGTGAAGTATAGACGTAGGTGGAGAAAGTTAAGGTCTGTCGATTTGGACAACTTCTTTTGCCCATCATTTGAGCTCTGGTGGACGAGGCGAGAAGAGGCGGACTTGAGCGATTGGGAAGGGGTTTATATGCTTGGGAATAATTACTTTGGGTTCCAAAGACGGTTGAAGGAGATTTCTAAAGGGCAGCCAACTGCCGCATTTGTTGGATTTGCCGACGAATAAAAAAGGCTTAGTTCTTTTGCAGAGGCGGTGGGTCACTGAGATCATTCTCCGGCATCAACCGGTCAAGAGACTATCGTGATTTTTCCGGATGCCAGCCGAATGGAGCAGGGAAAGGGCGGCTCGAAGCAATTGCGACGAGTTTTGTCCTGTTTTAACGCAACATTACGCAACGCCGATTGTCCGTTTCACTCGTTTCCCAATTGAGATATCCAAAAGTCGTTGTGAGGTCTGGACATCGGAACGAGGAGAGTAATGCAGCGGACCAGTGTTGGGGAGTTGACATTCAGAAGCTGTTGCATCTCGTGGTTAAGGCTGTGGCTGATGCAGGTGGCTGAAAATTTTAGGACAGGTGGGCATAGTAGCGCAGATCTCACTTATCACCACAATCTCTCTTAGTGACCATTGAGCGACCACCACGTACGAGGCAATATCCATATCGACCTGATAGTCCTTCTGTGGACTCTTCAAAGACGATTTGCGATAGAGTAGGAGTCAATATACCCACTACAGAGTGAAAATTCCCTCCCAAGCTGGATGAACCAAAGATGGGCCCTAAGGAAGAAGTGGCAGAAAATGTCCTCAGGTAAGCAAGAGCTACCTTTGTTGATCGAGGCGATCATGCAGACGTACTAAGAGCGTGGTGCAAACCAGCCTGTTCAACTCAAGCGAATACTCCGACCTCACAATTACCTCACGCAATAAGACGTTCGAAGTACATAAGGCTTTGGTGTGTTCTCGATCCGAGTATTTTCGAAGGGCATGCAAACATGGGGCGTGGAAGGTATAGCAACAATCTCTAGAAATCGCTCGGTCCGCTAAAACCATCTTATGATAGGAAGGGCAAAATGGAGCGATCAATATGCAAGATGATCAGGGCATCCCTGTACCAATGGATGATCCTGTGTTGCTGGAATATATGCTACAATATCTCTATGGTCTGGATTACATGGAAGAGCCTGGAGAATATGGACCAGGAAAGCCTGAAGACGACAAATGGGGCAGAAAAAAGAATTCAAAATTACAGTCGAGGAGAAGGGAACGCTTAGAGGCTCGGTCGTGGCATGAAGACCAGTCGCTCCCGCACGAAGAAGAACTAGCAGCGAGTGAACTCGAATCGAGCTGTTCCCAAGGGATTTCTTCCGGCGGCAATGCTGCAGTACATGCACAAATGTGTGCAATTGCAGACTTCTATGGTATCCCTGATCTGCAAGAGGTTGCGCGGCGTAAATTCAGGGTTGCCCTCGATAAAATCCATAACATTGAGGGCATTGTTAACATTTTCAAACTTGTCTGCGACCCAAGTTTCCAAAGTGATGTGGTACTTCGCGACATCATGGTGGGCAAGATCACGACCGATAACAATTTACTGGATGAGCCGGATGTAGAAGAAATCCTGCACAAGGATGGGCAATTGGCCCTGACAATCGCGAAGCACATGCGCTGGAAGTAAACGCGAGTCGTCAGTTGGGAGACAATTTGCTCGGTCTTGCTCTGATGGCTCTGCTGAATGTGCTGTGTTGATTCTTCAATAAAGATAGACGTGCCTCTATCTGATCTGATCCTGCCGACTATCGGCTAGAAGCCTTGGGACGCTCGTGACCTTGAGGTTCGTATTCACGCCAGTCCTAATGCTCTCGCGTGACCACGAATGATGTCCAAGGGCAGTCGAATGCACCAGTCATAGATCCTATAAGATATAGGAGCTGCTCACTCTGTCCCCTGATGCCAGTGTGCTGGTATATCTCATTCTCAAGTTTCTCCTCTACCCTTGTACCAATGCCGTCCGCCAGAAATCCATGTGGAACTATAGCCTGTCCCGTGAATCCAGGCACGCTCAATAAAATATTGGCCAGCGTGCGGCCATGAAAGATGGCCAATATCCTATATTCCTCTGCTGAGATGCCGCCGGCTACGAGGTATTCATCGAGATGATTCTCCAACCGCTTTCGCGGATCCAAGCTCTGGCTGTGGTACCCCAACCGTTTCGCAACTTCATAAGCATCGTAAACATTGCGCAGCCCTCTCGACCATATTGCAATTATTATCACGTCTTCCCGGCCCTCCCCTATTAGCCTTCGTCTCCTATTCAACACTTTTTCCCAGCTTCTGGTGAAAGGTATAAACGGCGTATCCACACGCCTCCATGAGAGGCAATCGTCAAACGCCTTCCTTGTTATTGGTTTATCTGGACCTCTTGAGACTAAATCGAGATCTTCTCTCAAAGGCCCATCATATCTGGATGACTGGCTGACCGCTCGGAAAAGGACGACTGGAGGGTTGGGAAGAGGGAAGGGAAGTGGACACCGAGGGGAAGCAGAATACATCTCCCGTTGCTGTAGGATATATTCAAGATTGATGATCGATACGAAAAGAACATGGGACACAGCACGACCTCTGAGTTGACTTAACGTGCTTCGCTTAAGCGATCCCCACAGGAGTTCACCCCTTGGGCTTAGGGGTCTCGGAGCGACTTTCCGATGTTCCGAGACTGCTCTTGGCAAGGCGGCTTACTCTTATTAGGCATACGGGCACTCGAACTTGTGGCCTCACGGCTGGCGCCCCCGCCCCGTTCATCAGAGGCTAGGACACTTAATCGACAGCGTCATTTGCTACACGCGCGCAGCAACTCCCACCTATGAAGCAAACCATGAGCTCTATAATCATGTGGACTACCTATGAATCCCCTGGAGTGATCACTCTCTTGCAAAAATCGCGCGGAAGTTGAGTGCACAAGCAAAGTCATGGAAAAAGCCTCGTAACTGTCACAAAGGATGCTGCGTCCAATATGAATAACGCTATTGTCGAGATGGAATAGCAGGAATATGAGGCATAGAGCCACTACACCACGGGCAAATTACTATTACGGAGAATTGACTAAAATGCGAATCGTGACCCAACGCCAACTTCACAGATCCATCCACGGATCGCGCGTTGACGTGCAGAAACGCTCAACCGATTTTACAATGATTAGGAGGAGGTGGTGCAAGCAATTCAGCATGATATACGAAGCACGAACGAAATTTACCATCTTCCCCTCATTAATCCTGTGGCACGAATAATTGGATCCGAACGCAACATTTCGGGTGGACAACATGCATTGAATGCAACACAATTGGCGGATGTGCAGACAACCGATATAATCTTGTCTGTTTCGTCTGAGATATCGAAAGACTCAAGTGGCGACCCGCTGTCAGCAGGAAGTTCTATCCGCTGAGCGATTCTCCAAGGCTGAACGGGATGTCCTCGAGGACACGCTTGCGAGCCATCTAAAGAAAAGAAAACAGCCGCGCAGTGAACGAGGAATGATCAATTACACCGCCTTGGCCTCTGTCAAGGCTGCCTGTTGTTGTCGTGTACTGCCTTTATCACTACCATGAGCCTAGGTATGACTTGTCGACTCTCCTAAACCACTCGTTGATCTGATCGATTGAGGATATTTGCATTTCGACATTACTGCTAGCTTGCTAAAACCCTGGTCCCATTCCACAATGACCCTGCTTGCAACCCTCACATAGATCGCTCCTGTGTGGACCCTCGCTCTGACCTGAGAAGGGGGGAACGTTCATCTGCACTCCGCACCACTTTTTAATACGATAAGCGACTCTTTGAACATATGAATGATCCAACTCTGGTTCAACCGGTGTCTCACAACTCTTGCAAGATTGATAATATACTCTTGCATTATATCGCTCGTCGGAATATTCTCGTATAGTGATGGCTACCTGCTTGCTAGTCCAGACACGGGCTGGACACGAACGATTGCGACAAGTAAATCGACCCATGATATTTGTGTCATAACTGTTCACGCAATTTTTGCCATCGTCTTCGTCGTAAAATTGGAAGAAAAGGTCATGCTCGCGAAGGAGGTCGAGCACATCATTGTGGAGTGATGGGTACATAGACCATTTCTTGGTCGGCTTCGGTTTGTTTGTCGGCTTCGATTTTTTGGGAGGCATGGCGAGAACGGTTGGACGTTTGGTGCGAAGGATGGGGAATCATACTGTTTAAATATGAACGGACGATCGTGTAGAATGAATTCGGCACGGACCGGGCGGGGACGCAATCTTAGACAGCATTCCCGCTGTCAAGAGCTCGGAATGAATGGTAAGTTGAATCTGGATGTCTTCGTAGTAGCATTTATACCTTGCTGGGAGCGCGGGAATTTGCTCATGATACTCCACTCCTATTGTCCTGATCACATACAAGTGATGTCGGTGCCTGTTGGTTTCTTTATTCGCAAGCTGGTGCTAGACGGATTTCAAGTGTTTTTCAGCTCCAAGGAGTGGCCGTCGTCGCTATGCTGGAATATCCTATGGTTCACTAGCTTCGATTCAAAAGAGCCCAGCCACAAGCTCACCAGCCACTGGACCCGCATAGGTACGCTTATTTTGATTTAAATACATGTTTTGTTATCTTTGAAAGTTGCCTGGGGGCCGTTTTGCTAACCGGGATCTTTCCGCATTGATTGGAATGTACCGATCAGCGTGCGGCGTCGTCTAAAAGAGGGGCACCAGGGCCGCCATGAAGCTATTATCAACTTCTAACTATCGGAATAAAGCTCTAAAGGCTCGAGTAAGACCTATTCATTAGTATAGGGAGCGATAAAAGCTTGATGGTGGAGCTATAGTGAAGTGGTCTTGCCACGCTATACTATGAAGCTCTACGCAAATCAGGAGCGAAGGCGACGGTGAGATCGGTAATTTTCCGGTAGCATGTATCAAGAGGGTAAAGGACTAGCAAAACCACGCAACTTAGACCGAAACTTCTTCATTATCAAGACGTGGGCAGAGCTGTGTTGCTTCAATGTCTTAGTACCTATTCAATTTCTCGTTACACGGTGGTTCTCGTCACACAGGGAGGGACGTTAATGAACAAGTTCGCTGATTGATCAGGAGTGCAGTTGATACCTCAGCCGTTTCAGAGCGAGTGCTTCCAAGTGATCGATTTGCATATGACGTGCAATCAGAGCCACGGTTGAATGTTTCAGTAACTCTGGCTCGTCTTCTGCAAAACACC
>JAABUL010003214.1_pt1 | contig 24799 bp, 2 predicted proteins | sample 5559151 | NCBI WGS metagenome assembly JAABUL01 (sample SAMN10711876, study PRJNA513368) | rock metagenome | isolation source: Antarctica rocks | place: Antarctica: Victoria Land, Pudding Butte sud | reverse complement strand
ATATATTTGAAATTTAAATATTAGATTAAGCTCTTTAATTTATAGAAAGCTAACAAGTTGTTGTCGAATAAAAATATTAATTATATTATTAATTTTGTTCTAGAAACAACTTCTTTAATCAAAAAAATCTATAATATTTTCTATTAAAAAAAAGATTATTAGAGTCTATTTAAATAATATAAAAAACAAAAATTAAATTTGCAATAGTATTTTATAGTATATTGTTTTTATTTTTATAATTAAGAAATTTAATAAAGATTTGTATATCTATATAAATTATAGAAATTTTAATACTTTAACAATTAAGAATTGCAATATTCTATTATTAATTCGAGAAATCTTGCAACAATTATGCAAGATACGTTGTAATATCTTTTGAGCTATATAATATCTTAATTTTATTTTAGTTTTTTATCAATAAAACTCTTAGTCTCTATTTAGACAATTTCTATATTATCTATATAGATAATATTTTAATCTACAATAATATTAAGACAAAATATAAAAATTATATAAACAAAGTTCTTGCTAAGTTTTATAACGCAAATCTTTATTTAAATATTAACAAATATATTTTCTTTATTAAGCAAATTAAATATTTAAATCTAATTATTATTATCGAAGAAATTCAAATAAATTTCAAGAAAATTATATATATTTTTAAGTAGAAAATTTCTATTTGCGTACGCAATATATAGATTTTTCTAAATTTTGTTAATTTTTATCGACAATTTATCTATAACTATTTAAATCTAATTAAATTTTTGTTAGTATTTAGTAAACTCAAGAATAAGAGTCTTAGTTTTCTATAGCAATTTAACAATTTCGAAGATCTTGCATTTAAGACTCTTAAGCATATTAGGGTTAGAGCTTTAATAACTAGTATATAGTTAATTGACAAGAATACTAGCTATATAGAACTAACTATATACAAGAAATAAGTATAAGTACTATAAATGTCAAGACGCTAGATATTATTCGTAGTATATTTAAGACTAGAAAACAAAAATTCGAAAAGCAAAGTCTATCTAGTCTAAAATTGTAATACTATTTTTTTCTTCTACTCGCGAGCTTCGACAAAGTAATATTAAATTTCTTAGTTAGCGTTTTTAGTTAATTTTAGTTAATCTTAAATACTTGTCAAGTATAAACTTCAATTAATATCGAATATATATCGAATATTGTTCGACAATTAAAATTGAAGTTTTCGATATATATTAAACAAAAAAATAAATTTGTCGAATAAAAAAAAGATAATCGAAAATTTTAAAACAAAATATACAAAAAACAATAATATGCAAAACAAAAAATATATATATTGCAAATAATATTTTAGTTAACTTTCAATTATCTTTAATTAGTGTTAAGCACGTCTATTAAATACAATTTAATATTCGAAATAAAATGTCAAATAATTGTTGAACAACAAAAATCGAGTTTCGAACAATTTGTCAAACAATTACAAGATTAAGAAAAAGAGAAAAAGTAATTAATTTTTAAAAAAATATTAAATATAAAAAAATTAAAAAAGATACAAAAGATTACTAATTCTAATTCTAAGAAGAAAGTTCGAATTACGTAACACGAAAATCGAGAAATCGACAATAAGAAAAGAGTCGATTACGTAATCTAAGAAAAAATTGATAACAATAAAAGAAATAGCAATGTCGAAAAGTCGAAATTTGTCGAATTTTAACTATATTCGAACACGTTTGTCTAAATCTACAATACAAAGAGAGAAAATAATATAAAAGTGTTTTGATAGCAATTTATACGCAATCGTGCGTATATTCAAAAATAGCAAGTTAATTTTAATTCGAAAAATCTTTAAAAGAAACAATTATAAAATATCTAGCAAAAATACTATAGAAACAACAACAAGAATCTTAAATATATATCGACTAACTTCTAGCAATAGTAATATATTAATAATACGTTTTCGAAATTCTTATTAAGTATAACAAAAAACAAGATAATATATTAAATTTAATTTTGATTGCAAATATATAACAAATAACTTTCGATAATAGTAATATATCGACAATATATTTTCGAAATTAATTGTAAATATAACAACAAAAACTATAAATATATATTAAGCAACATTTAGACAACAATAATAGTAAAGCGCAAAAATATATAAATACAAATTATTCTACTTATTAGATTCTTAATTAAAAGACGTCTTAAATATTTAGTAAAATTTTGTTGCGTTAAAATATTAATAATAAAAGTTAACAACAAAATTAAAGCAATTGTTAACTATAAAATAGTTTAGTTATTTAAATCTATTGTTGTAATTCGTATAATTTGTAAAGAGAATTTAATACTATAGTATTTTGCATCTATAATTAGTAGCAATTAGATTTAAATTTATATTATTGTTATTTTTGCATATATTGTATTGTAATATCTCGATATCTTTAAAATAATATTTGAAATTGTTGTTAATATTGTTAATAGCATTAACAAATAACAAAAACTTAATTTGTTAATTTAACAAAAACTTGCTTTTATCGAAATACAAAAATTATAAATAAAATACTAAATAAATTTTTATTAATTTAAACAATTCTAGTTCGTAGATATAATTATTAATTGCTCGAATAATTTTATAAAGATTTGTATTCTTATATTTTAAAAACTTGTATAATTAAATTGTTTTAATATTTCGAATATTAAGTATAATTTAATTATTAATCTTAAATTTCGAAATTGCAACGCATTTGCGATTAACAAATTTTATTTATTTAATTTAAATTTAAATAAGTTTTTAACAAAGAAAATTTTACAAAATTTCGATTTTTTCGACAATCTTGTTAACATTCTTTATATTGCAACAAACTTTAAATATAATATTGTTAAAAAAAACTATAAATAATTTTAAATCTAATTGTAACAAATAATTTTTAATAATAAAAAATAATAATAAATTAATAGATTTGCTAATATAATTGTTTGTAATAAATTCGACAATAACAAGATAATTAATTTAGTTATTTTAATTGTATTGCATATACGTTCGAAAATACTACTTAAAAACAATATTAATATTTTCGATTTAATTGTCGATTTCTAAATAAAACGTAATTAACAATTTAGATTTAATTTCTAATCTTTTGCAAAGATATTGTTAGAAATAAGTAATAAATTAAATATCTCTATCGAAAACAATAATAATTAAGAAGTTCTTAATATATTAAACAAAGTCAATAAAAATTTGAACAACAATTTTGATTTTCAAAAAGTCTATAAGTATAAATTTTTTATTCTTAAATAGTCTATCGACTATTATTAAAATATACTAAAAGATCTTTTCTTTATAGCAATATAATAACAAAAAAGTAATAAAATTGCAAAATATATTTTATTAGTAATAGTTTAAAATAAATAAAAATTTCAATAAATTATATTTATATTTGCAATATAATTTAATATATTTGCAAATCAAATAATTTTTAATATATTTTTTAATATTTAAATACAATATAAATTAATAGTAGTAATACTATATTTTCTCGAAAATAGTTGTTCGTAGACTGACCGCCGGGAACCGAATTTATCACGTGATCGTGCCAAGATTCGGGTTTCGGTTCCAATTATTGGAACCGACCCGAGAAAAACTACTATATTTAGTATACTAGTATACTATATATAGTAACGTTTATTAATAGCTCGGTTTTCGGTTCCGACTTTTGGAACCGACCCGACCCGAACGACCAGTCTAGTTGTTCGATTTAAATACTTAATACTTAATAATTTATACTAAAATTTAATTGTTTTGATTCGAAAAATATTATTTGTATTTCGAAATATATATATTTTGTTTTAAACAAACAAATATTTAATATTAATTGTTAAATATTTAATTATTGTATAGTTTTCGAGTTTTAGTTTAATTGTTTTGCAAAAAATAATTAAAATCTTCTATTTATTAGTTTCTTTAATCTAAATAATTTGTTTTATCTTTTTATTATACAAATATATTTTTAATATTTGTTGAACAAAAACTTCGAAATTAAGTTTTATTTCAAATTTTTTTTCTTTTATTAAATTAATTGCAACAACAAACAAAAGTTAAATTATAAAAAAAATTACAAATATAAATAGCTAAATTGTAAATAAAACAAATATATTTAAAAAAAAAACAAAATTAACAACTAAAAACAATAAAATTATAGACTAAAAGATTGTAAATACAACAATAACAAATAAAAAAACTAAAAATAAAAATCTAGCAAAACAAAATTTATCTTATTAAAGTAGTACAAATATTGCAAACAATAAAGACGTAAATAATTCTATATCTTTGTTAATTGTTAATAAAATTTAAGTAAACTTTTTGCAAGCTTTTGCAATTCTTTTGTTAATAATTAGTTTAAACTTAATAAAGTTTTAAAATAAACAAATTAATTTTGTTACTAAATTGTAGATAACACTTAATAATAGCAAAATTAATACAATAGTTTTAACTATATTTGATTTTAAGTTATATTATTTAAGAATTGTTTATTATTAAAACTAATTGCAAGAATTATTGTTATTAAAAAACAAATTTTGCAATTGTTTAATTAAATTGTTTGACTTTGCGTCTAGTATATCTAATTAATAGATAATCTTAAAATTAAATTTAAACAAAAATTTAACTTAGCAAACTTAATAACAATTAAGTTGCTTAATAGTTATAAAATATTTTAAATTGCAATAATCAATAATAATTTTAATAAATTATTCGACAAATATATTAATATACTTTGAATATTATTTCTCGAAAATACAAACAATAATTAATAACTTTTTATTATAGATTTTGTAATTGTATTTTGCGAACAATATAATTTTAAATATATAGATTATTAAATAAAACAATTTATTTAAATTTACCTAAAATAGCACAACAATAATTACAAAATTAAAAATATTACTTTTGATTTAAATCTCTAAATTAAGATTAAAATAATACAAAATAAATTAATCGATAAAAACTTGTTTAAGAATTTTAAAGACAAAATCTTCGAAATTATTAAATTATTATAGAAAACTAAGATTTTTGTTTTTAAACTTATTAAGTATTAATAAAGATTTAATTAAATTCGAATAATTATAAATAAATTGTCGATAAAAATTAACAAAGTTTAGAAAAATCTATATATTATATACACAAATAAAAATTTCTTACTTAAAAATATATTTAATTTTCTCAAAATTTATTCGAATTTCTTTGATAATAATAATTAGACTTAAATATTTAACTTGTTTAACAAAAAAAAAATTTTTATTAATATTTAAATAAAGATCTACGTTATAAAGTTTAGCAAAAACTTTGTTTATATAATTCTTATATTTTGTTTTAATATTATTGTAAATTAAAATATTATTTATATAAATAATACAAAAATTATTCAAATAAAAACTAAAAATTTTATTAATAAAAAATTAAAATATAATTAAAATATTATATAGTTTAAAAGATATTACAATATACTTAAACAAATTATAATAAATAATAAAGATTGTCTTGTATTTATTATTAAAATATATTTAAATTTTATTAAAGACTACAATAATATTAAACTTATTATAATATTTGATTTTGTATAATTGTTGCAAGATTTCTCGAATTAACAATAAAATATTGCAATTTTTAATTGTTAAAATATTAAAATTTCTATAGTTTATATAAATGCGCAAACTTTTATTAAACTTCTTAATTATAAAAATAAAAACAATATATTATAAAATATTATTGCAAATTTAATTTTTACTTTTTATATTATTTAGATAGATTCTAATAATTTTTTTTTTAATAAAAAATATTATAGATTTTCTTAATTAAAGAAATTGCTTTTGAAACAAAATTAATAATATAATTAATATTTTTATTCGACAACAACTTGTTAGCTTTTTATAAATTAAAAAGTTTAATTTAGTATCTAAATTTTAATTATATTTATTTTTTTAATTATTTTAGACTAGAAGAATCTTGCTTAAGTTTTGTATAAAATTTATTATAATTATTGAAAATAATAATTGCAATATTTATTATAATATTGTTGTTTATAATATAAGCTAAATATCTATTGTTTTTCTTTAATTAATTTAGTATAATAAAATGCTTAAATAGTATAACAATTATTTTGTAATTTTTTTTGTTAATAAATTTTAAAAATACAAAGATACTTATTTAACAAATATCGATTTTATTAAAAAATTTCGAAAACAAATATTTTAATTATTTGCGTTAATTGCTAAAAATCTCTAATAACTATTAATTTAACAAATAGTACTCTATATAGTAATCGAAATTAAACTTAAGAAATTATATATTATTTTTAATTTATATATTATACTTCTTAATTTAAAATATATCGAAAATAATTACAAATTAATTTAATTTAATTATTAAATACTATAAGATATTAATATATTTATTAAGATTAACAATAATTTAAGCAATATAAATAATATTAGAAACAAATTTGTTATTAACTAGATACAATTTGATAAAATTTTAAAACAATATAATAAAAAATTTATAAAATTTAACAAACTTTCTATTTATAAAGATTTTATCGAAAACTTTAATATTAATAAATAGTATTATTTTAATATAATATTTATTAAAAAGCAAATAAATTTAATTTGAACAAATCTTAATATAAAAATCTAGTTGCTAATTGTTAAACAACTTGTTGTTAATAATATTAGAACTAAGTTTAACTTTAATAAGCAAAATTTTATTTTATAAATTAAATATAATTTTAAACTCTTTTATTGTTTTTTGTATAAATATTAGCTTTTATTTCGAATTATAATTTTTGTTAAAAATATTTAGTTTTTTAATTTACTAAAGTTATCTAAGTTGTTATCTAAAATATTAGAAAAACTATTTTCTCTAAATATTGTTAGCTCGAAGTTGCTAATATTATAAATTTTAAATTTAATAAAAACTTTATTTTTAATTTTAATTAATTTGTTTTTACAAAAGACATTTTTATAATATAATCTATATTTTAACTTAAAATATTTTCGACAAAGATTAAAAGACTTAATTTTGTTCTTAAAAATTTAAAATTATATTTCTATATTTTGTTTTTAATTGCAAGTAGAGATATATATACTAAAACTATTAATATTGCAAGCATTTATATTAATATATTTAAAAAACTTAAAGATATTAATACAATTATTGTATTTGTTAATATTATTAATAATTTATATATAAATAGAAGTTTAAGTAATAGTTGAACAAAAAAAATTTATTTGTTAAAATTTTAAATTGATTTTACAAATTAATCTAATAAATTAATTTAAAATAATATAGTTTGTTAAAGTAACGTAATAACTTTAAAATCTATAGTTTAAATTTTTGTTAAATTAATATATTTTATTGATTTCTAATATAGAAACTTTAGTTATTATAGATATAAAGCAATTAATATATTAATTAAAAATTTCGATATTTTTTATAGCAAATTCGAGCAATATAATTTTAACAAAATTATATTGTTTCTTGTCTAAATTATCTTATTAAATATTTAGATTTTTAAGTAGATTATCTATTGTTAAATAAGAATTAATAGATTTTTCGAACAAATAATATTTAATTTCTTTAAAAATCTTGTCGATAATCTTAATAACAACAAAACTAAGTTTAATTTTTTCGAAAATAAAATATTAAAAAGTATTGCTAAATTTAGAAATTAATACAATAATTTATTGTTTAAACTTTTCGAAATTTTTAGTAAAAACAAAGAGATGAAAAAAATATTTATTATTTTCTATATTTTGTAGCTTTAATTTAAAATTACAAACAAAATAAATATTATTAAATCGATCTTTTGTATATAAATTATATCTATAAAAGTAGTTATATTTATTGTTACTATTAAAGTTGTAAATTATATAAGTAAACTTAATAAATATAATTTTTTTACTTCGAGAGAAAAAAAGTTTTTGTTTTAATTAATATACAATAGTTTTAAACAAATTGTATTAAACTAAAATATTGTTGCGTTTTTGTCAAAAACAATATATTGTTTTGTTGCAAATACTTATTGTTAAATTCGCTTAACTTAAATAAGTTTGTAAAAAGTTAATTTAAATTTTTAATTAACAAATAGAATTAAAATTGATTTTTTTATTAATTCGAAACTTAACAATAGTAATACTATTTTTATAAAATAGTCGAAATTATTTCTTTATATTATTTTTGATTGCTTTTTAAAGAAATTAAAATATTTCTTATTAATTTTTGTTAAAATTGTTAAATTAATTAACTAGAATATAATATTAATTTAATTTAAATTTTTTTTTTAATATATTTGTTACAAAATTGAACAAAATTGCTATCTAGCAACTAATATATTAAAAATCGAATTAATATATTTGATATACTTATATTGTTAAACAAATTTGATTTAATTAGTTTGTCGATTATAATTTTGTAAAAATTGAATTAAACAAATAACAAAAATTCGAATATATTATATTTAAATAAATTAAAGTATTCTTCGAATTCTAAATTGTTTTTAAAATTATTTTAATTTAATAGAGAATTTACAAAATAATAATTGTAACAAAAAACAATATTAATATCTAATTAATTTTTATTTATTAAGAGTTTTTTAAATAACTTGCAATTCTTGCTAGAACTAAACTTAATTTTGTTTTTTAAAATCAATTTTTTATTAATTATATTGCAAATATAAATAAGATACAAATAATATAAATATTTGTAAACAAAAATAGAAGTTCGAAATTAAATATGTTTGAAATTATATAAATATTAAATAATTTATATTATTCGCAAAACAAATTTTTTGATATTGAAAATAAATATTGCTTAAAGTGTTGTTTTATTGCGTAGCAAATTTTCTAGTATATAGAGACAAAAGTATTGTTTAAAGATAATAACAAAATTGTATTGTAATTGTTGTTTTAACAAATTTGCTAATTCTATTCTAGCAAATTTATTAATTTTATTCTAGCAAATTTACTAATTTTATTTTAGTAAATTTATTAAATCGAAGTCGCAACAATTTGTTGTTTTTTTATTTTAACAAATTTACTAATTTTATTCTAGCAAATTTACTAAATTGTAGTTAGAACAATTTGTTGTCTATCTTTTCTAGCAAAATTACTAAAAAGTTAACAAAATTAAATATTGTTAAGTTATACGTTAATTAAGAAATATTTATTGTTGCAACTTAGTTACGCTTTGCAAAGCATCTATTCTAGTAATTTTATATTTAGAATTGTTTTAGTAACTTTATATTTAAAGTTGCTTCAATAACTCTATATTTGAAGCACGTTTTAAAAAAAAAAAGTTAGCAAATATAAGTATTTTTAAAGTACGATTTGCAAAGTTGTATCTAAAAAGATAGCTAGTATTATATTAGAGTTAGAGCTTTAATAACTAGTATATAGTTAATTGACAAGAATACTAGCTATGTAGAACTAACTATATATAGAAAATAAATATAAGTACTATAAGTGCCAAGGCGCTAGACGTTACCCGTAGTATATCCGAGACTAGAGAGCGAAGACTTGAAAAGCGAAGTCTATTTAGTCTAGAATCGTAACAAGTAAGTCTTTATCGATTAATCTATTTTGCATTATTTCGATTTCGATCTAGAGATCTAAATTGAAAGCAATATTTTTGACTTTATAATTGTTGTTGTATTGTTTTAGATAAATTTAGATAGATTACTTTATTCGATAATTTATATATCTAAAATTATGTTGTTTGTAGAGTACAACTACGAAATTTATAACAAAAAACTATTAACTATTGTTTGCGCTTTTGAAAAATAATATTCAAAGTATACTAATATATTTGTCGAACAACTTATTAAAATTATTATCGATTATTGCAATCTAAAGCATTTTATAACTATTAAACAACTTAATTGTTATTAAGTTTGTTAAATCGAGTTTTTGTTCAAATTTAACTTCAAAATTATCTATCGATTAAACGTACTAGACGCGAAATTAGACAATCTAATTAAATAATTGTAGAATTTGCTCTTTAATAACAATAATTCTCGCAATTAGTTTTAACAACAAACAATTCTTAAGTAATATAATTTAAGATCGAATATAGTTAAAGCTATTGTATTAATCTTGCTATTATTAAGTATTATTTACAATTTAGTAACAAAATTAATTTGTTTACTTCGAAACTTTATCAAATTTAAACTAATTGTTAACAAAAGAATTGCAAAAGCTTGCAAGAAATTTACTTAAATTTTGCTAACAACTAACAAAAATATAGAATTATTTATACTTTTATTGTTTGCAATATCTATATTACTTTAACAAGACAAACTTTGTTTTATTAAATCTCTTTTCTTAATTTTGTTGTTTGTTATTGTTATATTTACAATCTTTTAATTTATAGTTCTATTGTTTTTAGCTATCGATTCTATTTTTTTTCGATATATTTGTTTTGTCTACAACTTATCTATCTATATTTGCAATTTCTTTTACAACTTAGTTTTTGCTTGCTATTACAATCAATCTAATAGAAAAAAAGAAGTTTAAGATAGAACTTAATTTCGAAGTTTTTGTTTAATAAATATCGAAAATATATTTATATAACAAAAAAATAAAGCAAATTATTTAGATTAAAAAAGCTAATAAACAAAAGATTTTAATTATTTTTTGCAAAACAATTAAATTAAAACTCGAGAATTGCACAATAATCAAATATTTAATATTTAATATTAAATATTTATTTATTTGAGACAAAATATATATGTCTCGAAGTACAAATAATATTCTTCGAGTCAAAACAATTAAATTTTAGCATAAATTGTTAAGTGCTAAATATTTAAATCGAACAATTATTTTCGAAAAAATACAATATTACTACTATTAATTTATATTGTATTTAAACGTTAAAAAATACATTAAAAGCTATTTGATTTGCAAATATATTAAATTATATTGCAAACATAAATATAATCTACTAAAGTTTTTGTCTATTTTAGATTATTATTGACAAAATATATTTTGCAACTTTATTATTTTTTTGTTATTATATTGTTATAGAGAAAAGATTTTCTAGTATATTTTAGTAGTAATTAATAGATTATTTAAGAGTAAGAAGTTTATACTTATAAATTCTTTAAAAATTAAAATTGTAATTTAAATCTTTATCGACTTTGTTTAATATATTAAGAGTTTTTTAATTACTATTATTTTCGATAAAGATATTTAATTTATCGCTTATTTTAACAACATTTTTGCAAAAAATTAAAAATTAAATCTAAATTGTCAATTGCGTTCTATTTAGAAATCGATAGTTAAATCAAAAATATTAATATTGTTTTTAAGTAATATCTTTGAATATACGTGCAATACAATTAGAATAATTAAATTAATTATTTTGTTATTGTTAAATTTGTTGCAAACAATTATATTAGCAAGTCTATTAATTTATTATTTTTCTTTGTTATTAAAAATTATTTATTACAATTAGATCTAAAATTACTTATAGTTTTTTTTAACAATATTATATTCGAAGCTTGTTACAATATAAAGAATGTTAACAAGATTGTTAAAAAAATCGAAATTTTGCAAATTTTTTTTTGTTAAAAGCTTATTTAAATTTAAATTAAATAAGTAAAATTTGCTAATTGCAAATATACTATAGTCTCGAAATTCAAAATTAATAATTAAATTATACTTAATATTCAAAATATTAAAACAACTTAATTATACAAGTTTTTGAAACATAAAAATGCAAATCTTTATAAAATTATTTAAACAATTAATAATTATATCTACGAATTAAAACTACTCGAGTTAATAAAAATTTATTTAATATTTTATTTATAATTTTTGTATTTCGACAAAAACAAGTCTTTGTTAGATTAACAAATTAAGTTCTTGTTGTTTGTTAATATTATCAACAATATTAATAATAATTTCGAATATTATATTAAAAATATCGAAATATTACAATACAATATACGCAAAAATAACAATAACATAAATTTAAGTCTAATTGTTATTAATTATAAACGCAAAATGCTATAATATTAAATTCTTTTTACAAATTATACAAACTACAACAATAGATTTAAATAATTAAACTATTTTATAATTAACAATTGCTTTAACTTTGTTGTTAACTTTTATTACAAATATTTAGATGCAACAAGTTTTTACTAAATATTTAAGACGTCTTTTGATTAACAATCTAATAAATAGAATAATTTGTATTTATATATTTTTTATACGTTTTTGTTATTGTTGTTAAACGTTGTCTAATATATATCTATATATTATTAATACATTATTATTGTTAAAAGTTATTCGATACATATTTGTAGTTTTTGTTGTTGCTTCTATAGTGCTTTTATTAAATATCTTATAGTTGTTTTTTCTAAAAAAAATTCGAATTAAAATTGATTTAACATTTCTAAATATATACACAAATGCGTATAAATTGTTATCAAAACACTTTTATATTATTTTCTCTTTTTATATTGCAAATTTAGATAAACGTATTCGAATATAGTTAAAATTCGATAAATTTCGACTTTTAAATATTGTTATCTCTTTTGTTGTTATTAATTCTTTTTCGAATTATATAATTAATCGATTCTCTAGATTTTCTTATCTTGTTGTTGATCTTTTTGTTTTTGTATTATGTAATTCGACTTTTTTTAAAATTAAAGTTAGTAATCTTTTGTATTTTTTTTAATTTTTTTATATTTAATGTTTTTTTAAAATTTATTTATCTTTTCTCTCTTTCTTAATTTTGTTGTTGCTCGACAAATTGCTCGAAACTCGATTTTTGTTGTTTAACAATTGTTCGAAATTCGATTTTTATTGTTTAACAATTATTTAATATTTAATTTCGAGTATTAAATTGTATTTAACAAACGTGTTTAATATTAATTGAAAATAATTAAAAGTAAACTAGAATATTATTTGCAATATATATATTTTTTGTTTTGTATATTATTGTTTTTTTTATATTTTGTTTTAAAATTTTCGATTATTTTTTTTATTCGACAAATTTATTTTTTTGTTTGATATATATCGAAAACTTTAGTTTTAATTGTTGAATAATACTTAATATATATTTGATATTAATCGAAATTTGTATTTGACAAGTATTTAATATTAATCGAAGTTTGTATTCGACAAGTATTTGATATTAATTAAAATTAACTAGAAATATTAACTAAAAAACTCGATATTGCTTTGTCAAAGCTTGCAAATAGAAGAAAAAAATAATATTATAATTTTAAACTAGATAGACTTTGTTCTTCGATTATTTTTTAAATTTTTGCTCTTTAGTTTTAAATATACTACAAATAACGTCTAGCGTCTTAACATTTATAGTACTTATATCTATTTTTTATATATAGTTAGTTCTGCATAGCTAGTATTCTCGTCAATCAACTATATACTAGTTATCAAAGCTTTAATTCTAACAATTTTCTATATATAGTTAGTTTTGTATAGCTAGTATTTTTGTTAATTAACTATATACTAGTTATTAAAACTCTAACTCTAATATAATATTAGTTATTTTTTTAGACACAACTCTACAAATTGTATTCTAAAGATATTTATATTTGCTAATTTTTTTTCTTCGAAATATATTTTAAATACAAAGCTACTAAAGCAATTTTAGACACAAAATTACTAAAACAATTCTAGATATAAAGTTACTAAAATAAATACTTTGCAAAACGTAATTAAGTTGCAACAATAAATATCTCTTAATTAATATATAATTTAACAATATTTAATTTTGTTAATTTTTTAGTAATCTTGTTAGAAAACATAGACAACAAATTGTTTTAATTACAATTTAATAAATTTGCTAAAATAAAATTAGTAAATTTGTTAAAATAAAGAGACAACAAATTATTTCAACTTTAATTTAATAAATTTGCTAAAATAGAATTAATAAATTTGCTAACTAAAATTAGTAAATTTGCTAAAATAAGATTAACAAATTTGTTAGAACAACAATTATAATACAATTTTGTTGTTGTCTTTAAGCAATATTTTTTGTTTTTATATGCTAGAAAATTTGCTACGTAACAAAACAACACTTTAAACAATATTTATTTTTAATATCGAAAATTTTGTCTCGCAAATAGTATAAATTATTTAATCTTAAGCTCTTATTTTTGTTTATAAATATTTGTATTATTTGTATTTTATCTATATTTGTAATATAATTAACAAAAAATTAATTTTAAAAAGCAAAGTTAAATCTAGCTTTAACAAGAATTGCAAGTTATTTAAGAAACTTTTAATAAATAAAAATTAATTAAATATTAATATTGTTTTTTGTTACAATTATTATTTTATAAATTCTTTATTAAATTAAAATAATCTTAAAGACAATTTAGAGTTTAAAAAGTACTTTAATTTATTTAAATACAATATATTCGAATTTTTGTTATTTGTTCGATTCAATTTTTATAAAATTATAATTGACAAACTAATTAAATTAAATTTGTTTAACAATATAAATTTGCTAAATATATTAATTTAATTATTAATATATTAGTTGCTAAATAGCAACTTTGTTCAATTTTGTAACAAATATATTAAGAAAAAAAAACAAAAATAAATTAAATTAATATTGTACTCTAGTTAATTAATTCAATAATTTTAACAAAAATTAATAAAAAATATCTTAATCTCTTTAAAAAGCAATTAAAGATAATATAGAAAAATAGTTTTAATTATTTTATAAAAATAGTACTATTATTGTTAAATTTTAAATTGATAAAAAAATTAATTTCGACTCTATTTATTAGCTAAAAATTTAAATTAATTTTTTGCAAACTTATTTAAATTAAACAAAATTAACAATAAGTATTTGCAACAAAATAATATATTGTTTTTAACAAAAACGCAACAACGTTTTAGCTTAATATAATTTGTTTAAAACTATTATATATTAATTAAAACAAGAGTTTTTTTTTTCTTAAAATAAAGAAATTGTATTTATTAAATTTACTTATATAATTTATAACTTTAATAGCAACAACAAACATAATTACTTTTATAAATCTAATTTATAAACAAAAGATTAACTTAACAATATCTATTTTGTTTGTAATCTTAAGTCGAAGCTACAAAATATAAAAAATAATAAATCTTCAAAAAAGCTAAATTTAGTTTTGTTATTATTAAGATTATTAACAATATCTTTAAAAAAATTAAACATTACTTGTTCGATAAATTTGTTAATTCTTATTTAACAATAAATAATTTGTTTAAAGATTTAAATACTTAATAAAACAATTTAAATAAAAAATAATATAATTTTGTTAAAATTATATTGCTCGAATTTGCTATAAAAAATATTAAAATCTTTAATTAATATATTAATTGCTTTATATTTACAACAACTAAAATCTCTATATTAGAAATTAATAAAATATATTAATTTGACAAAAATTTAAGCTATAGACTTTAAAGTTGCTATATTATTTTAACAAATTATACTACTTTAAATTAATTTATTTAATTAATTTGTAAAATCGACTTAAAACTTTAGCAAATAAAAAGATCTTATTTAACAATTATTTAAACTTTTATCTATATATAAGCTATTAATAGTATTAATAAGCGCAATAATTTTATTAATTTTTTTAAGCTTTTTAGATATATTAATACAAATGTTTGCAATATTAATAGTTTTAATATATATATCTCTACTTGCAATTAAAAATAAAATATAAAAATATAATTTTAAGCTCTTAAAAACAAAATTAAATTTCTTAATTTTTATTAAAAATATTTTAAGTTAAAATATAAATTATATTATAAAAACGTTTTTTGCAAAAACAAATTAACTAAAATTAAAAATAAAACTTTTGTTAAGTTTAAAATTTATAATATTAACAACTTCGAACTAATAATATTTAGAAAAAATACTTTTTCTAATGTTTTAAATAACAATTTAGATAACTTTAGCAAATTAAAAAACTAAATATTTTTAACAAGAGTTGTAATTTAAGATAGAAACTAATATTTATATAAAAAACAATAAAAGAGCTTAAAGTTATATTTAATTTATAAAATAAAATTTTGCTTATTAAAATTAAGCTTAGTTCTAGTATTATCGATAACAAGTTGCTTAACAATTAATAACTAAATTTTTATATTAAAATTTGTTTCAATTAAATTTATTTATTCTTCGATAAATACTATGTTAAGATAATACTATTTATTAATATTAAAATCTTTAATAAAGTTTTTGTAAATAAAAAGTTTGTTAAACTTTATAAACTTTCTACTATATTGTTTGAAAATTCTATTAAATTGTATTTAATTAATAACAAATTTGTCTCTAATATTATTTATGTTGCTTAAGTTATTGTTAATCTTAGCAAATATATTAATATCTTATAATATTTAATAATTAAATTAAAACAATTTGCAATTATCTTTAATATATTTTAGATTAAGAAATATAATATATAAATTAAAGATAATACATAATTTCTTAAATTTAACTTTAATTACTATATAAAGTATTGCTTATTAAATTAATAATTGTTAAAAATCTTTAACAATTAACGCAAGCAATTAAAATATTTATTTTTAAAATCTCTTAATAAAATTGATATTTGTTAAATAAATATTTTTATATTCTTAAAACTTATTAATAAAAAAAGTTATAAAATAGTTGTTATATTATCTAAATATTTTGCTATAGTAAATTAATTAAAAAAACAATAAATATTTAACTTATATTATAGACAACAATATTACAATAAATATTGCAATTATTATTTTTAATAATTATAATAAGTTTTATATAAAACTTAAACAAAATTCTCTTAGTCTAAAGCAATTAAAGAAACAAATATATTTTAAATTTAAATACTAAATTAAGCTTTTTAATTTATAGAAAACTAACAAACTATTATTAAATAAAAATATTAATTATATTATTAATTTTGTTCTAAAAGTAATTTCTTTAATCAAAAAAATTTATAGTATTTTTTATTAAAAAAAAAGATATTATTAAAGTTTATCTAAATAATATAAAAAGCAAAAATTAAATTTGCAACAATATCTTACAATATATTGTTTTTATTTTTATAATTAAGAAATCTAATAAAAATTTGCGTATTTATATAAATTATAGAAATTTTAATACTTTAACAATTAAGAATTGCAATATTTTATTGTTAATTCGAGAAATCTTGCAACAATTATACAAAATTAAGTACTATAACAAGTTTAATATTATTGTTGTTTTTAATAAGATTCAAATATATTTTAATAACAAATATAAGATAGTTTTTATTATTTGTTACAATTTGTTTAAGTATATTGTTATATCTTTTAAGCTATATAATATTTTAATTATATTTTAATCTTTTATTAATAAGACTTTTAGTTTCTATCTAAACAATTTTTATATTATCTATATAAATAATATCTTAATTTACAATAATATTAAAACAAAATATTAAAATTATATAAACAAAATTTTTGCTAAGCTTTATAACGCAAATTTTTATCTAAATATTAACAATTTTTATTATTATTAAACAAATCAAATATTTAAATCTAATTATTATTATCGAAAAAATTCGAATAGATTTTAACAAAATTAAATATATTTTCGAATAAAAAACTTCTATTTGTATATATAATATGCAAATTTTTCTAGATTTTGTTAACTTCTATTAACAATTTATTTATAACTATTCGAGTCTAGTTAAATCTTTATTAGCATTTAATAAACTTAAAAACAAGAATTTTAATTTTCTATAACAATTTAACAATTTCGAAGATCTTGCGTTCAAAACTTTTAAACAAACTTTTATTAATTAGTTTATTTTGTATTATTTCAATCTTAATCTAGAGATTTAAATTGAAAATAATATCTTTAATTTTATAATTGTTGTTATACTCTTACAAATAAATTTAAATAAATTGCTCTATTTAATAGTTTATATATTTAAAATTATATTGTTCGCAAAGTACAATTACAAAATTTATAACAAAAAATTGTTAACTATTGTTTGCGCTTTTAAAAAATAGTATTTAAAGTATATTAATATATTTATTAAACAATTTATTAAAATTATTATCGATTATTGCAATTTAAAGTATTTTATAACTATTAAGCAATTTAATTGTTGTTAAGTTTGTTAGATTAAATTCTTGTTTAAATTTAATTTTAAAATTATCTATTAATCAAATATACTAGATGCAAAGTCAAACAATTTAATTAAACAATTACAAAATTTGCTCTTTAATAAGAATAACTCTTGCAATTAGTTTTAATAATAAACAATTTTTAAACAATACAATTTAGAATTAAGTATAATTAAAGTTGTTATATTAATTTTGCTACTATTAAATATTATTTACAATTTAGTAATAAAGTTAATTATTTGTTTCGAAACTTTATTAAGTTTAAACTAATTGCTAACAAAAAAATCGCAAAAACTTGCAAAAAGTTTACTTAAATTTTGCTAATAACTAACAAAGATATAGAACTATTTATATTTTTATTATTTATAATATCTATACTACTTTAACAAAACAAACTTTGCTTTGTTAAATCTCTATTTTTAATTTTTTTGTTTGTTATTGTTGTATTTACAATTTCTTAATTTATAATTCTATTGTCTTTAACTATCGATCTTGTCTTTCTCTTAAATATACTTGTTTTATTTACAATTTAACTATCTATATTTGCAATTTCTTTTATAATTTAACTTTTGTTTGCTATTACAATTAATTTAACAAAAGAGAAGAAATCTAAAATAAAACTTAATTTCGAAATTTTTATTTAACAAATATTAAAGATATACTTGTATAATTAGAAAATAAAACAAATTATTTAGACTAAAAAAGTTAATAAATAAAAGATTTTAATTATTTTTTGCAAAACAATTAAATTAAAACTTAAAAACTATATAATAATCGAATACTTAACAATTAATATTATTTATTTATTTGTTTAAAACAAAATATATATATTTCGAATTATAAATAATATTCTTTAAGTTAAAACAATTAGATTCTAGTATAAATTGTTAAGTATTAAATATTTAAGTTAAACAACTATTTTTGAGAAAATACAATATTACTATTATTAATTTATACTATATTTAGATATTAAAAAATATATTAAAAGTTGTTCAATTTACAAGTATATTAAATTATATTATAAATATAAATATAATCTATTAAAGTTTTTGTCTATTTTAAATTGTTATTAGCAAAATATATTTTGCAATTTTATTATTTCTTTGTTGCTATATTGTTATAAAGAAAAGATCTTTTAATATATCTTAATAATAATTGATAAATTATTCAAAAATAAGAAATTTATATTTATAATTTTTTTAGAAGTTAAGATTGTTATTTAGATCTTTATTAACTTTGTCTAATATATTAAAAGCTTTCTAATTATTATTGTTTTCAATAGAGATATCTAATTTATCGTTTACTTTTAACAATATCTTTATAAAAGATTAGAAATTAAATCTAAATTATTAATTGCATTCTATTTAAAAACTAACAATTAAATCGAAAATACTAATATTACTTTTAAACAATATCTTCGAATATATATGCAATATAATTAGAATAATTAAGTTAGTTATCTTGCTATTATTAAATTTGTTGCAAACAATTATATTAACAAATCTACTAATTTATTATTTTTCTTTACTATTAAAGATTATTTGTTACAATTAAATTTAAAGTTATTTATAGTTTTTTTTAATAATATTATATTTAAAGCTTGTTGCAATATAAAGAATATTAATAAAATTATTAAAAAGACTAAAATTTTGCAAAACTTTTTTTGCTAAAAACTTATTTAAATTTAAGTTAAACAAATAAAATTTACTAATTATAAATATGCTACAATTTTAAAATTTAAAGTTAATAATTAAATTATATTTAATATTTAAAATATTAAAACAACTTAATTATATAAGTTTCTAAAATATAAAAATACAAGCTTCTATAAAATTATTTGAACAATTAACAATTACGTCTACAAATTAGAATTGCTCGAATTAATAAAAATTTATTTAATATTTTATTTATAGTTTTTGCATTTTAACAAGAACAAGTCTCTATTAAATTAACAAATTAAATTCTTATTGCTTGTTAATAATATTAACAATATTAATAACAATTTTGAATATTATATTAAAAATATTGAGATATTACAATATAATATACGCAAAAATAACAATAATATAAATTTAAATCTAATTGCTACTAATTATAAACACAAAATACTACAATATTAATTTTTTTTTACAAACTATACAAATTACAATAATAAATCTAAATAACTAAACTATTTTATAACTAACAATTGCTCTAACTTTGTTGTTAATTTTTATTATTAATATTTTAATATAACAAGATTTTATTAGATATTTAAAATATTTTTTAATTAAAAACTTAATAAATAGAATAATTTGTATCTATATATTTTTGCGTTCTATTATTATTGTTGTCTAAATATTGTTTAATATATATCTATAATTCTTGTTGTTATATCTACAATTAATCTTGAAAACGTATTATTAATATATTATTATTGTCGAAAGTTATTTGTTATATATTTGCAATTAAAATTAAATCTAATATATTATTTTATTTTCTATTGTATTTAACAAGAATCTTAAAAACGTATTATTAATATATTACTATTGTTAAAAATTAGTCGATATATATTTAAGATTTTTGTTGTTGTTTCTATAGTGTTTTTGCTAGATACTTTATAATTGTTTCTTTTAAAAATTCTTTAAATTAAAATTAACTTAATATTTCTAAATATATATACAATTGTGTATAAATTGCTATTAAGATACTTTTATATTATTTTCTCTCTTTGTATTGCAAGTTTAGACAAACATATTTAAATATAATTAAAATTCGACAAATTTTAACTTTTTAATATTATTATTTTTTTTGTTGTTGTTAATTTCTTTTAAGATTATATAACTAATTAATTTTTATTTTGCTATTAATTTTTCGATTTTTGCGTTATATAATTTAGATTCTTTTCTTAAAATTAAAATTAATAATTTTTTGTATTCTTTTTAATTTTTTTATATTTAATATTTTCTTAAAATTTATTTATTTCTCTCTTTTTTAATTTTGTTGTTGTTCGACAAATTGTTTAAAATTTGACATTTGCTATTTAACAATCGCTTAAAACTCGATTTCTATTGTTCGACAATTATTTAATATTTGATTTCGAATATTAAATTGTATTCGACAAGTGTACTTAATACTAATCGAAAATAATTAAAAATTAATTAAAATATTATTTGCAATATATATACTCTTTGCTTTGTATATTACTATTTTTTTTATATTTTATTTTAAAATTTTTGATTACTCTCTTTATTCGACAAATTTATTCTCTTGTTTAATATATATTAAAAACTTTAATTTTAATTGTTAAATAATACTTAATATATATTCGATATTAATCGAAACTTATATTTAATAAGTATTCGATATTAATCGAAACTTGTATTTAACAAGTATTTAATATTAATTAAAATTAATTGAAAATACTAACTAGAAAACTTGATATTACTTTGTGGAAATTTGCAAATAAAAAAGAAAAATAATATTACAATTCTAGACTAAATAAACTTTGTTCTTTAATTATTTTTCGAATTTTTGTTTTCTAGTCTTAAATATACTACAAGTAACGTTTAGTATCTTAATATCTATAGTACTTATACTTATTTCTTATATATAGTTAGTTCTACATAGCTAGTATTCTTGTTAATTAACTATATACTAGTTATTAAAGCTCTAATCCTAACAATTTGTATAAACTATAAAGATTTTAACATTTTAATAATTAAGAATTGCAATACTTTATTGTTAATTTAAAAATTTTTGCAACAATTATATAAAATTAAGTATTATAGCAAGTTTAATATTATTGCAATTTTTAATAAAATTCGAATATATTTTAATAACAAATACAAGATAGTCTTTATTATTTATTACAATTTATTTAAGTATATTGTAATATCTTTTAAACTATATAATATTTCGATTATATTTTAGTTTTTTATTAATAAAATTTTTAATTTCTATTTAAACAATTTTTGTATTATTTATATAAATAATATTTTAATCTATAATAATATTAAAACAAAATATAAAAACTATATAAACAAAGTTTTTGCTAAACTTTATAACATAAATTTTTATCTAAATATTAACAATTTTTTTTTTTATTAAATAAGTTAAATATTTGAGTCTAATTATTATTATCAAAGAAATTCGAATAAATTTCGAGAAAATTAAATATATTCTTAAGTAAAAAATTTCTATTTGCGTGCGCAATATATAGATCTTTTTAAATTTTGTTAATTTCTATTGACAATTTATCTATAACTATTTGAATTTAGTTAAATTTTTGTTAATACTTAGTAAATTCGAGAATAAAAATCTTAGTTTTCTATAGCAATTTAATAATTTTAAAAATTTTATATTTAAGATTTTTAAGCAAATCTTTATTAATTAGTCTATTTTGTACTATTTTAATTTTAATTTAAAAATCTAAATTAAAAACAATATTTTTAATTTTGTAATTATTGTTGTACTATTTTAGATAAATTCGAATAAATTGCTCTATTTAATAATTTATATATTTAAAATTATATTGTTTGTAGAATACAATTACAAAATTTATAACAAAAAACTATTAACTATTGTTTGCGTTTTCGAAAAATAATATTTCGAATATATTGATATATTTGTCGAATAATTTATTAAAATTATTATCGATTATTGCAATCTAAAATATTTTATAACTATTAAGCAATTTAATTGTTGTTAAGTTTGCTAAATTGAATATTTATTCAAATTTAATTTTAAGATTATCTATTAATTAGATATATTAGATACAAAATTAAATATAATTAAAGTTGTTGTATTAATTTTGCTACTATTAAATATTATTTACAATTTAGTAACAAAGTTAATTTGTTTGTTTCGAGATTTTATTAAATTTAAATTAATTGTTAACAAAAAAATTGCAAAAGCTTGCAAAAAGTTTATTTAAATTTTGCTAATAACTAACAAAAATATAGAATTATTTATATTTTTATTGTTTGTAATATTTGTATTACTTTAATAAAACAAATTTTGTTTTACTAAATCTCTTTTTTTAGTTTTGTTGTTTGCTATTGTTGTATTTATAATCTCTTAATCTATAGTTTTGTTATTTTTAACTATTAATTTTTTTTTTAATATATTTGTTCTATTTACAATTTATCTATTTATATTTGCAATTTTTTTTACAATCTAGTTTTTGTTTGTTGTTACAATTAATTTAACAAAAAAGAAAAAATCTAAAACAAAACTTAATTTTGAAATTATTATTTAATAGATATCAAAAATATATTTCTATAACAAAAAAATAAAATAGATTATTTAGATTAAAAAAGCTAATAAACAATTTTTTTTAGCTATTTTTTGCAAAACAATTAAACTAAAACTTGAAAATTACACAATAATTAAATACTTAACAATTAATATTAAATATATATTTATTTAAGACAAAATATATATATTTTAAAATATAAATAATATTTTTCGAATTAAAACAATCAAATTTAAGTATAAATTATTAAGTATTAAATATTTAGATTAAACAACTACTTTTAAAAAAATATAATATTATTATTATTAATCTATATTGTATTTAAATATTAAAAAATATATTAAAAATTGTTTAATTTGCAAATATATTAAATTATATTGCAAATATAAGTATAATCTATTAAAGTTTTTGTCTATTTTAGATTATTATTAATAAAATATATTTTGCAATTTTATTATTTCTTTGTTGCTATATTATTATAAAGAAAAGATTTTTTAGTATATTTTAATAATAGTTAATAGATTATTTAAAAATAAGAAATTTATATTTATAAATTTTTTCAAAGTTAAAATTGTAATTTAGATCTTTATTAACTTTGTCTAATATATTAAGAACTTTTTAGCTACTATTGTTTTCGACAAAGATATTTAATTTATTGCTTATTTCTAATAATATTTTTGCAAAAAATTAAGAATTAAATCTAAATTATTAATTGCGTTCTATTTAGAAATTAATAATTAAATTAAAAATATTAATATTGCTTTTAAGTAGTATCTTTAAATATATATATAGTACAATTAGAATAACTAAATTAGTTATTTTGCTATTGTTAAATTTTTTGCAAACAATTATATTAGCAAGTCTATTAATTTATTATTTTTCTTTGCTATTAAAAATTATTTGCTACAATTAAATAGTTTTTTTTAATAATATTATATTCGAAGCTTGTTGCAATATAAAAAATATTAACAAAATTGTTAAAAAGATTAAAATTTTGCAAATTTTTTTTTGTTAAAAACTTATTTAAATTTAAGTTAAACAAATAAAATTTGCTAATTGTAGATATATTATAATTTTGAAATTCAAAATTAATAATTAAATTATATTTGATATTTAAAATATTAAAACAACTTAATTATATAAATTTTTAAAATATAAAAATATAGATTTCTATAAAATTATTCGAACAATTAACAATTATATCTACAAATTAAAATTGCTCAATTTAATAAAGATTTATTTAGTATTTTATTTATAATTTTTATATCTGTCACGGTTCCAGGCTAGGCAGGCTTCGCCCTCCGGTTACCCTCCGGGTCTCCGCCCCCTAGCCTCGGGTATACTACGGGTAACGCCTAGCGCCTTGGCACCCATAGTACTTATACCCATTTCCTG
>JAABUL010003213.1_pt1 | contig 24810 bp, 40 predicted proteins | sample 5559151 | NCBI WGS metagenome assembly JAABUL01 (sample SAMN10711876, study PRJNA513368) | rock metagenome | isolation source: Antarctica rocks | place: Antarctica: Victoria Land, Pudding Butte sud | reverse complement strand
TAGACACAGGCCGCTGGGCAGACGGTGTTCACCTAGATAGGACAGACAGGCTGTGTCTAGTGTGCAAGTCATTGGATTGTGTGGAGGACGAGCAGCACTTTGTTTTTGATTGCCCAGCGTACAGCCATATCAGGTCACAGCATTTGGACCTCCTGCAGCACTGTTGTACTATTGCAGACTTTATGACTTTGTGTGAACCAAATGCATGTGGTGGTTTCCTTAGGGAATGCTTTGAATGTAGGAAGCAAATCTTGTCTGTATGAATTCACTGAACTGAACATCTTGTCTGTTGGGTCCCAGTTGCCCCCCAGGACATTAAATATATTGATTGATTGATTGGTTTGAACACCTTCTGACGAGCAGTATCAGTGAAAATGAACAGCGATGCAGGTTTCACAAGGTCAGGTCTGCAGCGGGGCCAGCATGCACGATAAGGTCTGAACGAAGCTTGATGGCTCTGGCAAAGATGCGCGGGCTAGATCAGCAGTGCTGACTTGTCAGTGCCGCGCACACTGCGTTGAATGGCTGCCAAGCATGACTTGCGTGACGAAGGCGAGTCCTCGGTTGCCCTTTGCACTCATGTTGCCTTTACAAAGTTCGAGTCTGCTGAGCTTCTGCTGTGGCGTGTAGTGGTCAAGGCGCATGCAGCGTTTGAGTCAGCAAGCAAGCAGCTTGCTCAGCACCCAACAACTGGGCTCTTTTTCATCAATGTAAGCCCATTGGTTCTGCACATCAACGCTCGGCACAGAATCTGCAACTGCCATACTCAATACAGGACCATGTCAAAACCTCCACTCCAGGGGTCCTGCAGAAGCTGCACAAGTTGCAACAACAACAACAGCTCTGCAAGGTGTGCTGCATTGCTGCTGATGCTGCTGCTGCAGACATGCCTTGAGGTAAACCTGATTTATTGGGTCTATAGATGAGTCGAGATCAAGCTGAAGACGCTGAGGCCACTGTCAGAGACCTCACAAGATTGGGTGCAGCTTTCTGCAGCAACATGAATGCTCAGCTAGACCAAGCTATCCTTGCCTGCAGTTGCCTGCCTGCACCAGCCATCGACAAGGGTAGCAGTTCAAGTTCAAGAGACTATGTCACCAAGCTCCCACAGCTGTTGTCAATCAACAGGCTGAATTTGACCAAGAGAGGCACATGACGCTGTGATAGCATCTGTGTCATCTGTTGTGGCGTCAGCAGGAATGTGACCATGTGATTCGACTCGAGCTGCGTTTAATCATAACTGGATGCGCTAGACATTGTGACAATGGCTTGCCTGCCTCCAGTTTGCACAGGCAGTGTACGTCAGTACTTGCAATGCAGCAGGGAAGTGAAGTTTCAAGCAAGTGCAAGTTGGGTGCATGTCCATGAAAGATGTGTGCAGTAGCACTCAGCAATGAGCACATGACAGTATACAATTCGTAATAATCGAATTGCTGCACAGCACACAACAATTGAGAGGTGCACAGTTGTAAAGCGATCCACAAGATGGGGCTGCTCACCAAAAGGTTCAACATCACCAATTGTAAGCTGCCAGACAAGAAGTCAGACACGACATCAAAGTCTGTGGTGTGCAACACAAGCTGAGGAATTTTCAGAAGCTACGCCTGCGGGATGAGACGAATTTCAGCAAGCAGGGCAATCTCTGTGTCCTGGGACACAGCTGCAGTGCTGCATACAACACGTGATACAGCACATGTTAATCAGCTCAATGCTTACTTCGCACCTTACTTCGCTCTTCACGTTTTGCAACTGACTTTGCATCTCCAGGAGCACAGCTACCTTTGCATCTACCTCATGTTCGCTCGAAGTTCACAAAGAAACAAAGGGAAACCTGCTTCTTCGCCCCAGGGGTTGAAGAACAGCAATCCAGGAACAGAGAAAGCTCTTTATAGCGTATAGATAAGACAGACAACGACAGCTGGCCAAATGACAGCTGAACAACAATTTCAAACCAGTCGCAGCAATAAAGTGTAGCACAACCAGCATTCAGTACGATAGATATATCTCAGCAGCTACAGCAGTCTCTTGAATGCTAATGATATCATCATTCCTTTGCAACAGTGTATACTCATGTGTGCAAGCAGTCCACATGCAGTGCTTAATGTTCATCTCTAAAAGCGGTTTCCATATATGCACCCTGACATCAGTAGTGTATACACCAATAGAAGACGCTGACGTACAGGCCATCATGACAGAAACCGATCTACCAATTGCCGCACACATACCAGCAGCGCTGCGCAGACGGAAAATTGAGCCAGCACCACGCCTGCTGCATGCAGTCTGAAAGACACTGGGAACTGATATAGATGAAAGATATTGGCATGAAGTGCTGGACCACAAAGAAAGGCCAGGTAGGCAAGAACCATGAATGTGACTGCCAGAAGCAGTTGAGGCTTTCGCTCCCGCAGTGGGATAGCAAATCGCTGAATATCCTCGGCAAAAGTGGTCAAAGGCGCCAGCAGAGAGTAATTGGCCACAAGCCACACAACAGAGTTCACTGGGTTCTGCACACCACAAGGCCCGGTCTGTGTTGGGTTAACAAGATGTGCAGTGGGGTCAAGCAAAGGCATGGTGTGCTTGCATGGTGTGCTTGCGTGGTGTGCTTGCATGGTGTACTTGCATGGTGTGCTTGCATGGTGTGCTTGCATGCCATGCCACCAGCTTTCAGTGTCGACAGGATGTAAACCTGCTTGCCAGCAGTGTGCAAAGGATGATGGTCAAGGCAAAACAGCACAACCAAAAGACATAACAGGTCACACACACACACACAAAAACATCTCTGGGAATGTCTGCGCATCATGGCAATTATTTGCAGGGTTGTCACAATGGCAAGGCAGCAAGATGGTCTGCCTGTCCAGACTCAAGTTGGCAAGGCTGTTCACACAGCGTACCACAAAGCGCAGCGAAACAGACTGACTGCATAACGCTGGAGTCCTTGCATGGCAAATATCATTTCTTTATGTGAGCATACAAGGCAGGAGACTGCTGTACCTGATAGGTGCCCCCAGTACCGCCATGGAACCACGAGCAAGAGTGAAAGAGGACACTGACCAACACCTGAGACAGGCACACAAAGGTAGCTCCAAGGGCTACCATGACCAGATTTGGCACCGTGGTGATGCGCGCTGGTGGCCTGTGCTGGGTCATGTGCTGCATGGGAGCAACAGCCACGGCTGCAAAGGCCATTGTCATGGCCTGGACGTCCAGCACTCCATACTGCAGCACACAGCTCATATCTCACCAAAAAAAGTGTTGCAACAGGACTTCAACACCATCCACGACTAACACAAGGTAAGTAAACATCTGATCACAATTGATGGCAAAGCTCTGGTGGCATCATGTAGGTTTGTCAGACCAAAAACAATCAAACATGCTCTGCTAGGCGGGTGACCTATAGCAGGAGGTTGTAAGTTGAGGCTCAAACGATTGGTGCAAGGCATGCACGAAGTGGGTGTGTGTCAGAATGGGCTCACCTGCAGATTAGTAGGATGAGAGCCATCTGTGATTTACATTGCTGTCTCTGCTGCTGCCACAATGCACTGATACACCACCATGTACTGCGGCATAGACAGCCTCTGTCAAACATACTGCTATATCTGCGTCAAGCAGGCGATCATTGCCATACATCACTCACACCATGCTTTGAAACAAGAATGGCAGTTGCTGTTGTACTAGCCAAGACAAGCATCGTGCTTCCATGCAGGGGGAGAGTCATGCCGGGGTGGTCTGCAACTGGCTGCAGGCTACCATTTGCTACCATTTGTATGGGTTTAGCGTGTTAGGGTCTAGGGTTTCTGTTATGGGATTAGGCTTCTACGAGCAGACAACACACTCATGCTCATGCTGATGACACCCGTGCAGCAAGAAATGCACCTGAAAGATGAAGGTGATGTTTGCATGCACTACCTTCCCCTCCCTGATGAATTGTCCCACCCCTGCACATCAACATTCTGCTCGCATCACATTTGTGTGAGTGCTCTTGTTCCTTTACGTGCGCTGAGGGCTTGTTGCAACTCCTCTTCATTAGAAAAACCTCAGTTGCACCAGTATGCTTCGCGCACGTGGTTAGTCATGTTAGCGACCCCATGTGTCTGCCGTCACGTGGTTTGACAACATATGCAGTGAACATATGCATAATCTAATGTAAGTATGTCATGACTTGTGCTGCAATAGATGCACCATGTTGGCATGGATGCTAGGCCTGCCTGATGCCGCCTTGGCTGATTCATGAGCACAATCAGGCGACCTAAAGCAGCGCATACACATAAGCACATGTTGCAACAAGGGTCACCTGAAATAGACTTGCGAGAGGTTGACAGGGATGCAGCCACAACAGCATCTGTAGCACCAATGGCCATGCCAACATCAGCAGCAGCTAAGGCAGCAATGTCATTGATGCCATCTCCACAGTAAATGGTGTTTGCACCCAGACCCTGCATAAAGTGTACAGCTGTTGAGCTGTCATGGCTCACAGCACCAGCAAAGCTGTCGTGATGTATGATGTGTACAAGTGTGTAGAGGCATTGAATGCGTGGCTAGGAAGCCTTGTAACCGGAAGCGAGAACAATGAAGAAAAAAAGCCAGAACGATGACAGTAATTACACAGGCTGCATCTGAAGTCGCGGGCTACGTCAACAACAGTGCTGGGCATGTTGCAAATGGACGGCTGGTGGCACAGAATTGAGGAGGATCTTGGATCAATCTTGACAAAGGGGAAGCTGATCAAGCTGCTGCAAGGCAAGCAAGGCTGGACATGACTGCAAACAAACCTCTGCCCTGCAATACCTCTGATACACCCAAAGCTGCAACAACACCAGCAGCAATGCAACAATCCTGCCAGAGAGCTTGCCTACTTTTTGAAGCAAATGCATGGCCAAAGGCGTGGGCACAGCAGCAGTGCAAGCTTCAAGCTTGCAAAATGCCACTGATGAGACAAAGAAAGATGTGGTGATGATGAGCACTACACACTTTCAGACTACGTCCTGCTGATTGCAGACCAGCTTGCAGTGTCAAGAGACACTGCAAGCAACTAAAAGAGGCCTTACAAGCAAATGAAAGAGACTTGGCCTGCAGCAGCCCCTTACTATTCTTTTTTGTGTAACATTGTGATGGCAGTCTGCTTTCTGTGCAACAGCCAAGTCTACTGTCAGCACTCCATGCTCTTCACACTTGGCACAATGGTGATGTCACTGCATGCTTGCGGCTGTACAACTATTTCATGCCGACTGGCTGTCATGATACTGCCAAGCCGCTGTTGACTATTGCACATTCACATATCTCTGCACATGAAGCTTGCAGCGGTAACAACACTTGTAATGCTTGTAACAACACTTGTAACAGCACTGCTTACCGACAGTTGGCGTGACTGGCCGTGACATGTGTGGCGCAACCCTCTGGAAGCAAGAAGGTCCATGACTTGACCCTTTTGGTGGGGCCTCATGCGCGCAAACACGACAGCATTGCGCATGACTGTCTCAATCACCAAGACAGGGGCGTGCTGCAGCAAGTGGGCAAACGCGGCGCCTGTGACTGCACACTGAAGGTGGCCTGCTGCAATGGCAGTCACAGCCTGCACCATGCTGTAGCTGTGATCATCCCAACACCTGACCCAGCTCAGTCCCTCCAATGTAGTTGCCCAGGGTGCGCCAGCCTTTGGCAAGCAAGGCTCCTGAAAGCTGCTGCTGTCCACAAGGGCTGTTGAGCTGATAGAGGGCTGTTCTGCAAGGCGCCTGGACTGGCTACCATGCACGAGGGCTGATGTGGAGACCTCCTGCGTACAGCCCTTCAGGCTGCTGTCTAACCCGACAGCTGCCAGGTCTGTGCCATTGCCTGACGCTGCAGTCAGATCACTCACCACACAGTGCTTCAGGGAACTGCCCGTGAAGGGTTTGCCTGCCTTGTGGACGCACCCTGCGTTGAAAGACTAGCTGAGCTGACAGAAACGGCAGGTGAATTTTTGTCAACCTGGGCTGAATCTACATTGCCCCCAGTTGGCGTGCTGTCCCTGTGCAGGAGCAAACCATTGTGGCTGCCCACAGATCCTGCTTGCAAGCTTCCCGGAGCTGATGCCACTGAAGCACTGTCAGGGCCTGCTTGGGCTTGCCCTGAGTCAAGATCAAAGCGCACTGGTGACTTGGGTGACATCAGGGGCTCATGCATGTCCACAGCCTGTCCTGAAGCCAACGGCTGTGCTGATGGGCATGGTCTGGCTTGTGCAGTGGTGTCAATGAGCAGAAGGTCTGCCTCGGGTTTGACCATGCCGACATCCTTTGCTACTGCTATAGCAGTGGTGTGGTGGCATCCAGTGATCATGACGGTTCTCATTCCACCCCTGCATTTCAAAGGTCTCAATGGCATCAAACTGACCGCAGTGTGAGCTAGTATGCATGCTGGGTGCCACTTTGGGCCAAAGGTCACTGTGCACCTGAGTCGTACAGACATAAGTTGGGCCTCACAACATGTGGGCAGGCAACACTTTGGCATCCAGAGACCATGGCTGACTTTCTTGATACATGGCAGCTGTTGGCATCAAGCTCTGTCTCCTATCATCTCTTCCTCAGACATGTTGTGCTGATAGCTGTCTTGCAGCTCGGCAACGGTGTCTTTTGAGTCAGCCTTGATGGGATTGCTGAGTACAATGATTCCCAGCAACTGCAGTTTGCCAGCATGTGCCTCTATTTGGCCTAGTGACATCTGATACACCGCCAATGTGGCTACATGAGGGATTGTTCCCACTGCTAATGCCATGAGACGAAAGCTGTGGTCGCTGTAGGTGTCCAGCATCTGCACATGAGCATACACAGCTGTTGTGCATGCTGCAAGGGGCCAAAGCACAAGCGCAAGACTTGCAACAAGGTTGAAATACAACCCAAGTCATATGACGGATGGTGGACTGAGTGCAAGACTCACAGTAGCCATCTCATTTGTGACTAGCCATCTCATGTGTGACTTGGCGCAGATAGTGGGCAGGCATGTCACGGTAGTGTTGCTCATTGGTAAGTTTGTGAATGAGCCAAAATCGTGCTACAGTGCATGCAGAGCAAATGCAATGAGCTTGTCAGCAAGGTCAGGCACTTCTGCTGCACTTGACAGGAAGGTAAACTGACCTTTACGACAGTAGGAATGGACCAGCTGTAGGACTCAATGAGCACCTCATTGTATACATGCATCAGTCTTAGCCCCGCAGGGCATGCACCTCATGCAACTCTACAGCACCGATGACAGTGCCTGAACACAGTCTGTTTGCAAACACTTTTGATTGTGTCATGACATGCATTGTGTCATTACCTGCTGAAAGTCTGGTGGCACAGAGGCTGGCTGTACCATGTGTCTGATGACATCAGGGGCACCTTTGAGAAAGAGCATGGCCGTTCCAGGAGGCCCTTGATCAGACTGCACGACAACTCCTGACCTCAGGGTACGAGACTCAAAGCTGAATACTCTCAGAAGGCTCAACCTCGTTTTGCTGGCTTTCAAGTGGTGATGTTCTGCCGCTGTGCTTGGAAGGACTGTGGTATTGCGGTCCTGCAAGCATACAGAGGTCATGTCAGGCTGAAGAGTGAGTCACACGCAATGCAGCTTCGAACAGTTGTTCAAATGACTAGATTGAAGATTGCGAAATAATTAATGAAGCCACGCCAGTGCAGGTATGCATGACAACACAAAGTGTGTTTTCTTCGCGTCTTGGGGCCTGTGTTCAGCAGGAGTGCCTGACCTGGAGATGCAAGTCTCGTCAAGCTGTGAAAATGACACTCTGTCCCCAACAACAAAGAAGAGAAAAAAAAATCCCTGTCTTACCACAAACTGGGCCTCAACCATGTCAAAAAGCTTTCTCTCCAAGTCATCGCCGACCATAGATCTTTTGCTGACCCACGTCAAGCTATTGCACACAGCTGCTGCTTGCTTCAACCTGTCATTCCAGTAAGCTGCGCATTGTTGCAGCGGCTGAAATGAGCCGTCGTTCACTGGGAGGACACCATGCAGCCTGACCTGCAAGCACACTGAGAAAGCTGTTATTGCAAGGCTGCTCACTGCAAGGCGCGTAACCCACAAGGTGGGGGCAAAACCCAAAAACAAGAAACTGCCTGCCACCAAAGCGGCAGGCAGTAGGCGCTGTTTGCAGCATGGGTTGAAGGGCGACCCTTTGTGATGCAGCCTGCAGAACTTGCATTGGAGGGCACTTAGTAGCACACATGTGGCAGACAGCTCGATGAAAGGAATCTCTACAGATGTTGGGCAGCTAGTTCCTATGACTGCTATTGTGTCCATAATGCGCAGCTCATGACCTGGGGCTTACCAGGCTGCCAGTCAGCGTGCCTCAAAGCAGACAATGTCAGCACAAGCGCCCTGCTGCAGAACCTCTGGGAACACCAGCTCAATGCCCTGCTTGGCCAACCTCCTGCATACAGCCCACCACCCAAAGCTTAGTACAGAACAGCTTCCAGCAGTGCAGCCACAGCACTAATGCAGCATGCCTAGTACTACTATACGGTATAGGCTCAGACAGTACATATGCTGTCGCCCAGGTCGCCCTTTACATGCAGGCCTGCTTTGTTGTGACGGCTTGGCATATACAAGTCAGGATCAGGCATTATTCACACAACAGCTTGTGCATGCAAGCACACATAGACGTGATGCAGGTGCAGGGTCTAAAGTCAGCCTTGCATGCACCTATTCTTGACAGTGCTCCCTCTCCACACAACACGCCTATGAGGGCAGCTGCAGCAACAAAGAGCAGTGTGACTGACCTGCGTGATGCAGCACCAGCCACCAGCCAACAGGCAGGCAGGCCGGGAGGCGCTGCATGCACTGCTGCATTTGCCAGCTGCCTCATAACAGTGCCTGAGAACGGCCTGAAAGGCTGGCCTACGGTGATGTACACAATGAAGATGCAGAGCTGTAGTACCAGAGCAAAGGCGTACAGGCGGAAGACATCCTGCATGCACGTGGTGGCAGTTGAACACATGTGTAACATGGCAACAAAGAGCAAGGTGATACACCTTATGTACCACTGGTCATTCATGCTTGCCAGCTACAACAAGCATCTGTCACAACACACACATGACAGATGCAGATGTCAGACAGGCAGCTGCACATGTACAGCTTCAGATACCGCTAGTAAACAAAATTCAATCGCTGATAGGGAAGTTGTCATTCTTATCAGACATTCTTTGTTCCGGTGTTCACATGCTGCCTGTTACAACATGTAAAATTGAAACAAGCAGTCTGTTTTCCTGGCCAGCAGGTGAACGTACTGGAATGAAAGGGTCTCGTTGTGGCAAGAGCCTAGATGGGCAGATGAGCTCTCTGATCATGCTTCCTAAACTTGTGTTCAGCCCTGTCCTGACAGCCATGACCAGGCACTCCTCCTCCGCGTCTTGCACGTTCCACACCTGTGTTGTTTGAAAACAATATTGGCAAGGACGAATCCATGTATAGGACCTCATACAGGGAGCTGCTCAGAGCTGTACGCACCTGACCCTAGGGGAAGACGTGTTCTCAATGAATGAATGAATGAATGGATGAAGGGATGAATGAATGAATGAAGGTTTGAATGGATGGATGGATGAATGACTGACTGACTGAATGAATGAATGAATGTTTGGGTGAACGGTTGCACTTACCACGAGAATCAAAGCTGAATTAGGTTGGGTAAAAACATGCAGGCATTCAGCCTAGTACTCAATGCCAGGGCAGAATTCCAAGCATGACAAGCCTCAAGCATTCATTCTGCCAATCTGCATATTTGATTGCAAACAGGACCTTGGAAACTGCCGGATCAGGTTGTGCTGGCTTGTTGTGGTTTAATGCAGACATGATGCATGGCATTTCTTGAGTCGGTGCTGGGTGATACAGCTCACCTGTTGGACCATGGTCCCGGCATATATGGTGCATGCATGACATGCTTCTGGGTCATATACATGACCCGGCTCTGGTACGTAGCTGTCCTTGCGCACTTGTGCAGTCTGCATTGCAGTTCACACATGACAACAAGCTCTTCCTACATACAGTCATGCACACAGTATGAGTTAGTGCAACAAAGCATGAACAAAGAAGCATGCAGCGGTACAGAAAGGCAAAACACCAAGTGACCAGGTGGAAGGTGGTTCAAACAAACCACAAACAACAGCCTGCCTGTGCCAACAAGCAGTGTATGTCCTTATTGACAGCAGCCTTGCTTGGCAGTCACCCATGCGTTCTCTGCCTGGCATGAGCAAAAAGGTTGCTACAAGGCAAGTTTGACAATGCAAACACCATACTAGCATGATACCATGGGCTGCTTGTACTCAGGGGTAGTCTCATAAGCAATGGCAGGGGTCTCAATGTTGTACCCCTCCTGAAAGCAAGGATTCCTCAACAAGGCGGCTGCCTTGCAACAGAACCATATCACAAGTGGCCTTGCCGCGCTGCAGCACCATGATGTCACCAGGCACCAGCCTATGTGAGCCTGCAGCCCTGACCCACCCCCCAAGGACCATGGGGACCAGCCTGGGGCGGTTCATGAGGCTCACCATTTTGTCTTCATGGGTCAGCAAAGTTTTCAGCAGAGTGACTGTATTTGCGCATGTGAAGAGGCCTATGATCAGGGAGTACACCCAGTAGCCTTTGCACACTAGGTAGACCAGCTCCACATACTGCAGCATGATTAATCCAATGCGTGAAGAGGGCGATGGTGAAGGTAGCAGACCCAGTGGCCTTTGTGCGCTATATAACTCAGCTCCATGCACTGCAGGGCAACCATGCCACGACATGTGGTGGGGATCATCATCATCATTGTAGTGAGGATTAAAATGGTTGTGGTAGGGATCACCAAGATGTGGTGGGGAGCATCATCATTGTGGTAGGGATCATCAGACCATTGTAGACATGCTACTAAGCCTGCCAAGGTGTGGACCAGCATGATCGTGGCTTGGTTGCCAAAGTGTTGCACAGTCAAAGCAGGACTCAAGACACACGGTGAAAGTCTGCTCTGCCGACGAGGATGGGTCAGATTGCACAAAAACCTTCTACAAGCCTTGGCTCAATGCAATAACGCAGGGCGCAACCTGGACAGCAAATATGGGGAAGAGGGTTTGGTCATAGGCAGCCATGAGCACTTGCCACCGCCCAAACAGCCTCTTACGGTTGCCATACAGCAACATCATGCTTCTTCTCTGTTCAACAGAAACATCATTCAGTATGGTCCACTTGGCACCTGCAATGCAGTGTTGGGTGTGATGGTGCGCACTAGAGCAGGGTGACGGATGTCCATGATGTGGCTGCATACGCTGTTGATGCAAAACAAAAGTTTCAGGTTGTCCCTCCAGTTTCCCCTGGGTTGTGAGGCCAGAAAATTATTTGTGCATGATGGCTAGCAAAGTGGCTATGCCGCATGGGCACAGAAACTTGTGCAGATGAGCATGCTTGATGCTGTGTGTGTGAAAAACAATGTAAACTGTGGCGGTAAGTGCATGAAGATCTACATTGCTGATGCCTGGTCAAATGCTCAGAAACTTTCTGTGCAGGTCCATGGCATTCAGACCACGGCTGTTACTGGTACGTACCTTTTGCAATGAGCCTCAAGGCATCCAGAGCTTTGCAGATCTGGGTAGGCAGATGGGGACTCATAGCCGGCACAGCCACAAAGGTGTGCAGCTCAGATGAGTATACATACTGTCTTAGGCTCAAGGTGAACATGTGCAGCTGCTGAGGCCGCTCTTGCATCACTCTGTTGTGCTTCAAGGTGTTCCTCAGACTCTGCATTATGAGTGAGTGAGTGAGTGAGTGAGTGAGTGAGTGAGTGAGTGAGACAATCAGTGGGCCAGTGGATAGATCAGCAAGGCAGTAACAGGGAGTGTCAGACTGACTGTGCAAGCGAACCGTACATGCCAGCGTAGCTTCGCGTACATTCTATCTGGCGCCCCCGACTCAGCCAATCTTGAGTGCTGTGAGTTGGAAAATCGCAAGGAAGCAAGAGCAGGGCTGAAGGACTGGCTCTGTCATGGTGCGCATGCAATGAACAGGGGTAACAAGCCATGTCAACAGAAAGGCTGGCATGCATGGTGTCCTGCAACTCACCGACAAAGTCATGCGAGCCCATGACTGGTCAGATGCTATGAGGCGCTTTCTTACTCTGGCCACCTGCTTTCTGCCGTCTGCAAACTGCGTACAAACCAGGAGCAGATTGTCAGAATCTGCCACGGTGGCCAGTCTATTCAGGAGAGCAAGTGCCATTGCAAAGAGTGCAGTGATGCACAGACTGATCATCCATCAAGCCGGCATGCGGTGCATCTGCAGTGCAATGCTTCTGGCCAGAGCTGACTCATGTGTAAATGCACCTGACAAAGCTTACCTTGACCAGCACGTATTCTGCTTCTTCCAATGAGCACTGACTCAAAAACAACACTCGACTCTGGGGCAGCCAGAGATAGGCTAAACACAAGCATCCTCCAGTGCATGTCAGCAGGAACGTGTGAAGGGCATAGCTCCATCATGTAGCCTTCCAAAACATTCTTGATCAGCCTGCAAGAGCTGAGACGTGCCCATCTCTAGTGGCCAAATCCAAGAACTGATCAGCAGCAAGAAGGGCAGCACGCCCACTGACGTATTTTTTACCGTAGCTCCTGATGTTACCTTACTGGGTGGCATGTGTACACCTGGCAAAATATCCATATCTGTGTTTCCAGCAGCCATTTGCTTCTGCTGCCTTGGCACATAGTCTCTGCGGACCACCGGCTGAGCTACAGTGACAGCCCCTAGACAAACGGCTTGCAGAAGCGGCTATGTGTTGCTCCGGTTACCATTCAATCAATACACGTATGTGCAGACAGTGGCACCAGCCCTCAGCAGCAAGTGCACACTTGGCTTCAGGGCTGAACGGACTGAGACTTGACTTGACGAAAGGACAGTCAAGCAGTTATATCGGAGCAACCCGTGAAGTCAGAAGCTGAGCCGCGCAGGAATCAACACAGCATTTGGATGAAAAGAAAGAGTAGGACCGTCGAGAGCTGTGATCACTCCGCTATCAGAGTTCCAGTCATCTCAGGCTGTGCCTAGCAAGCGGTCCTTCTGGAACGGCAGTGCAGGTGACTGTGCAAACATGAAAGCATCGGGGAACGACCGCTGGGCCGACTTAAAGGAAGTTCTGCAGGTGCTGCAGAGTCAGGTGCAGGGTCAGGTGCAGATCAAGTAATTAGATTATGACCGACTGGTCTGAGATGATTCTCAATGTATGATTTTATGCATGCATGCTGGTGCTCGTATAGGTTTGCACTTGCCATACATAAGTCGTTGGCCCAACTGCTGCTCAAAGCGTGTGTGTCGATCTTGCATCAATCATGACAGGTGGTACATAAAGCATCTACAAGGTCCTATAGGATGGGATGTACAGGGTGACAATTTACACAGTATATGCACATGCAATCTATCTACTATTGAACATATGAAAAAGTAGGCTGGTCACTCGAGTGAATGTAACGCTCAGATCAGAAGCAGCAGAGTGGTGTAACATGCAAGCAATACAAAGCAACATGCCAAACATGGCGAACCTTACTCAGATTGGGTAACCGCATTCATGCCAATATTCCAAATCGCCAGCTAGCGATCTAGCCACGACAGTGCACAATACCCGCACAGCAATACACAGCTTACAGCAACACGTATCCTGGTGCCTCTGCTCCACAACATATCAGATGGCGATGCCTCTTTTAAAGTACTTCCAGAAGCAGTCAGAGCCTTGATACTGTGGTACCTCACATCTTGATAATTACCCTGCCGGAAAGATGATCCCTGAGTTTCATTTGGCATTGGCGTAGACCAATCTTGACTGCCTGCTCTTGCAGCATGTGAGCCAGGAGGATGGTGTAATCTGGAATGTGCCTGTGACGGCGCTTCTGCCAAATACCAGCGCATACCAAGCTCTCCATTTTGGCTGCTCTCACCTGAATATTCATCTACTGCTGTCTGCGCCGCGGCTGTCTGCAGGCGAGCAACATGTTCATATGAAACATGCAGAGTGACACAGACTCAGTAGTGGCCGTGACCCAAGCACTTCCATAGTCAGAAAAAAAGTTTCGTGGAAGGCTGCTGTTGGGACGGCAAGCAAGTTGCAGGCAGACTACAAACAGGATCAGCTTTAATGCTTGCCTGTTGCACTAAGCTAATCCTCTCTGTGGTCTGCCCTGTCTGTACCCATAACATAACAGGCCAACACTGTTTGCAGCAGCGCAAGCATGCCACACAAGAGTGGCACTGTAATCTCACCAAACCATGGTCTCATGAGGCGTGCACTTTTGAGTGAAAAGGGAATGACCTCAGTGAAGCGGACAATGACAAACCAGCAGCTGCTTTTGCCTTTACGCAACCAGCAAGCACTGACCCCTCCAAACTGGGCACACATGTCCATCGCCCTCTGCTTTGCCTCAGGGCCGGCCATACCCTTCCTGAACCCTGTCACCACCACAGTTCTGCCATCACTGGTGGGATTGGCAAAACCCAGGGGAGCTGGATGACTGGTACTGGTTGCAGATGTGCTGGGGCTGCTGTCAGCAACCCCACCCCTGTCTGCTCCCACTGCCCCTGATGGCTGATATGCAGCTGGATTGCCTAACGATGCCATGAGGGGCTGCCTGGTGGAGCCCCGTGGACCTTGCTGTGTTGACTGAGTGGGCTCAGTATCCCCTGAGTCCTGAGGTGCCTGACTTGGCTGTTCCAGTGAGTCAGTTGGCAGAAGCTGGCCTGTGACACTGGATGCTGGTTGTGTTGAAGGCTGGTGCCTAAGACCATAACGTTCAAGTGGAACAGTTCGGCCGGGCTTTGACGATGTCTGCATGGCTGAGTCAGCATCTGATGCAAGTTGGCTGTTTTGCATGGATCTGCGGTGATGAGATGGGGTGCGTTGGCGTTGGTTGGGGTTGGCTTGAATGGGGACAGGCTTCACACCAGGGTGGGAGTGGGGGACCCTTCTTGGCACTGTAGGGGTACCTGAGTCAGGCATGTGACAGGTTAGGGAGTGACATCACGACATAATGCAAGAAAACACCATCTGTGGCTGTGCATGCAAATTGTGACGCCAGGAGTTTTGTGCCTGCAGTTTCAGTCGCAATGTTCAAATGGTTGATAGCTTTTGACCTGCATGGAGCATTGAAGAGTACAAGCCACAGAGCAGGCCTTGCCAAAATAGAAATGGAATGAGCACTGAGGCTGAAAATAGAAGCAGAGAGGCATGTTTGCCAAGATGCTGCAGGCTTGTGATTGGGCACAGAGATGGACACCTGAGGGTGTGGATGTTGGGCTGGCTCCCCTGACAATGTAACCAGTCTCTTCAAGATCCTCAACCTTCTGACCAGATTTACGTGCAAGAAAGTCTTGCCAAGCCTCGCAATGGTCCACATTGCCTCTGAGAGTCTGTGCTACAGCATGGGAGTGATAGAGATGCACCTTGTGACCAGCTACACGCGCTGCATCAACCACGTCATTGTAGTCTGCATCCCCTGCAGTGCACAATGCCAGAATTATAACATTGGATCTCTGACGGTGTGGTATGGTGGTGGCACCTTGCAACATGAGTGGAATAGGTATTGCAAGACTTCAACATGAGATAACGGCATGCTAGTATTTGCTAAAATGTATAGACCAACCTGACAGCAGCACGATGATTGCCTGCTTCTGGGCAACAAGCTGAGTGGTATGGAAGTCCAGCATGACTCTTTTTAGAGCATCATCTGCCTCGCCTCCCTTGGCAATCTGAAGAACGAGGTCACCGCGACGAAATGGGATGACCATCACACACTTCTAGACAGTGTGTCAGGAAATAAGCTGTGTGCAAGGGATACCTTGCCTATGCTGTACAAAAGTTGTACTCTCGGGTGTGTGCACAAAGCATTTTTCAGCTGCGCAGGGTACTTGTCAAATGTCCCCGCCACGTATACTCGCAGGACTGTGGAGTTTGGGCTCTGTTCCTGAATGTCCTGCAAAAGCCACTGGATGATTTCGAAGCACCGAGGGACCAGCTGCAAAGGTACTCGATTGTTCTCAATGTCCCACACGACGATGGCTTCTGTCTTCATCGCTGAGGCCATGTTCTTGACCGTGCGCAAGTATCAGCCTCGAGTGCTTTGCATGAACTCGAAACAACCAGATCAGTCATCAAGAATTACGTAGCTTAAATCGCAGGGTATCTTTCCGGCACGATCGGTGAGTGCCTCATGCGCTCGGAGTCACGTAGGTTGTCACAGACAATAAACTGCTGTGAATATCCGTCCTGGCCCCGTCACTACTTGCCAAGTGAACATCTTGTAGCTGCTGGTATTGATACCTGACCACCATCGGGACCGCCTTCATGTTGCCAGCCATGTGTTCCTCTTGGGCTTGGTCGCTCACGCAAGCAATCGTGGCACTAGCATTCGTGACGGTGAGATGCACATATAATTTTGGTACGATCTCATGCCTTGCTTACCTATGATCCAACACGGATCTGCTCGTATTGCAGATTGTGACCTATGGCTACAATGCGCAAAGCAGATGGAAGCTACGTAGCACTCCTGGACCGCCGCCTGCGTGGTTGGTAGGCAACCTGCGGGAGGTGTGCTTGAAGAATTCAGCAGCAAGACGTCTTTGAATTCTGTCGTCACACCATTTTTTATACAGCAGCACTGCTGCAGCTCAGAGCAAGGAATGGTATACACCACACGCTTGAATCCTGGTATCGGCAATATGGGCCAATATACAAGTTCTTTTTGGGGAGGGCACCAATTGTAGTTGTCACAGGTCAGCACAGTTACCATCACAACTGGCAACTATTTGCACACAGCGATGAGCAAGTTACACTCACAACAGTGCTGCTTGCCATGTTAAAAGGGCTCTAGCCAATATTGCACTTTGCAGAGCCAGAGTTACTGAAACAGATCTTCACCAAGTCTTTCATGAAATTTCATGACAGACCTGAGCTGCAAATGAGAGAGAACGAAGGGAACGAGATCACAGCTCAAGGCATGCTTTCTGCAAGGTGCGCATGCTTTGCATTTCTCCAGTCAATTTTCCCTTGTGCACTGTCTCTGCATGTGTGCAGACCTGTGTTATCATTACAACCTACCCGGTGCGGTTAATCCAGTTGTGAAGGAGCAACCTTTGCCCTCAATCATGCTCCTGAAACCAAAGCTTGACTGCGCCTGCAGTGATGTGTTGCTGTGCAAACTGCATGATGCTTGCTCACGCGTCTGTGATAGTCATACGGATACAAACCGTGTGCAGAGGACGGTACTGGACAGGACTCCGAGCTGCGTGTGAGCCTGTCTTTCATTCAGACAAATTGGAAACATACACATGCCCATAGCCAACAAGGCTATGACCTACAGGCGCTGCTGAAGAATGCAAGAGCCAACAGCAGCAGGAAGGGCTCCATAGCAGCGCTTGCCCCAGACGCTGACATAGGCATTGGTGCCCGAGGTCTACTGAACAGGTGGACGGAGATGCCGGCTCACAAGACCTTTGCACAAGCTTACGCTGAAGGTAGTGGTTGCCTCAATGCTGCTGTTGCAGCATAGGAATGCTTGCAACCACCATAGACAGTGCAAATTTTATGCCAGGCCTGGATGAAGATTATGCTTGAAGGCAAACCCTGGATAAACAGCACGCATAAAGACAAGTCCTGGCAACCTTTAACAGTCTCACTACCCCTTCCTCAGCATTCAGCATGCAGAAGTTGAGTGGTTCTGGGGTGGCAATGCTAGGAGCATCTGCATGCTGCTTTATATCAGCAGCTGTGCTTGTCAATGACACCTGCAGTTCTGCCCTGTGCGGCTGCTTTTGCTTCTGCTATGGACCTAGAATCAAAGTAGCTGCTTCTGTGTGCGGAGGTCCCCTAGCATCCTATATTATGAGCTCTTGGGTTACTGATGACACATGCAAGTGCATCATCCAGAAGCAGTCGCTGTAGACTCATCGCGAGTGTAGCTGCCTTTGCCTGATGAGGGCACTTGGGAGCTGCTGTGTAGCTGCAGCAATGCTTCTTCCTTGGCATCTAGAATTCTTCAAGCTGTTGGTGTCGTTGTGTACTCACCGCTGCCATAACTGCTTGACCAGTTCGAGGGCCACTTGGCTCTGCCCTTCTCCAGCCGCCCCTCATGCAGCTGGATGTATGGCACAAGCGCACAACCATGAGCTGTTGCTGTGTGTTGGCAGGTTTGTGTACAAATGTCAGAAGACATGTGCCTGCCGCTTGTTTCAATTCCTTCTAAGGCAAAGCGATGTATGCGTTGCAGGCAAGAGAGACTATGAGCATGAGGTTCCTGGGGACCAGACTCTGCTGCACAACCTCATGGCAGCCAAACAGAAGGACAATGGGCAACCCTTGACTGACACACAGATATCCGCCCAGTCTTTTACATTCATCTTAGCAGGTCAGAGTCTCTGTCGCACTTCAGTGCATGGTGCAACACCTCTGATTTGATGGTGAGTCTGTCATGTCTACAGAGTCATGTGGCCAAAAACGTGTTGTTCTGGGACGTTCAACTTCCACTGAGATTTAGTGACTCTCCTGCTGTTTCTGTTCATTTGAGAAATTCTCCATCTTGCTCCTGTCTCCTGTGCTGATCTAACACTTTCTGGATGTGTATTTGGATTTTGCGGATTTTGGATGTGACTTTAGCTTTTGGATGTTCTGGAGTTTGGATCTGCAGACAAGCCGGATTACAACACTTCATGAGCATGTGATGTTCCCCTGCCAGTTGCACTCCTGGTAATGCTGCACATGCACCTTGATCTGCAAGCAACAGAGGTAAAGCAACAAACACTGCTCTGCAGAAAAGATACACAAGCAAAAGAAACAAGAACAAAAAGGAATAACCATTGCTCTGCAGGCTATGAAACAACGTCTATGGCTTTGACGTATGCCTTGTATGAGTTGTCAAGGAGCCCTGTCATGCAGCAGAGACTGGTTGATGAGGTGGATCAGTTTGGGCGGGAAAAGGAACCCGCCTCTGCTGATCTGGCGCAGTTCCCATTCGCTGATGCTGTCTTGAAGGAGGGAATGAGACTGCACCCCCCCGTGACCCCTCTTATAGCCCTGGTAGGTTAGCAGTCCTGATGTCACCTCGGCATGCACAACAGAACAGGAATTTCAATCGTTTATGGCTGTGATTGGTATGGAGGCATACTGGTGCTGTTTGTTTCAGTTGCAATGTAGTGGTGCAATGTACAATTACATGTGAAGGAAGCTTTTGGTCATATCTGTTCAGGTATGGCTGTGTGTCTATTTGTGTCGGCCAGCTTTTGCCTGCCTGCTAGTAGGCCTCTCTGTCTGTCTCCCTGCCTGTCTGCCACCTTGTATGTTCAAGCGTCTGTTCCACAGCTGCCTAGCAGCAGCATGGCTTCTTTGCTGGGGTGTGAACAGTGGGCAAGAGTTTGTTCAGCCAGGGACCTTCAGCCCAATGAGGCAGCAATCAACATGCGGTCAGCCCTCTTGGGTGGTTTTGTGCAGGCGAGGGAAGCGACAGAGGATGTGATGTTGGGGACGCATCAAATCCCAGCTGGAACCAGAATCTGGATCAATGTGCTCAGCCTGCATTTGGATGACAAGTACTTCCCCAACGCCAAGGTATGACTGCATGCATTTGCGTTTGCATGCAGTGGCCTAAAGCTCTACAGTGCTTGCAGCTGCTGCCCTGCAACCTTGCCTCTTTCATCAAGGGATGATTGACTTGCAGATGGAAATCTGTGGCATAGCTCTAACCCATCTTCTCTAATGTGTCCTTGACATTGGATGTGACATCATCACACTCCACCATCCCTCAGGGAAGCAGAAGCCTTAAGGCTTGCAACATAATAGTAGCAGGTGTGGATGCGTTTCTTCATGGTGTTCACAATTTTTCTTGGTCAGTCTCTCATTGCCTTCGCAGTGTTGGCTACCATTTACCTACTCAAGTATTCCTGTCATAGATGTCAACACAGTCATAGCTGGACTTGAACATCAAACCTCTGTTTCATGGAGCAACCTGTCATCCAACCCACGCACAGCGCCCACCAGGAATGCCAAACTGTGTACATGGCATAATTGGTTTTGCCCCTTCAACACCTCCAACCCATGTTTTCTTTTACCTGTTTCTGGCAAGCGCATGACGCGTTTCCTACGTTTCAGACTTAGCTGTCATTCACTACCAGTTGAGACAGGCAGACATCACAGACCACCTATTCCCAGATCATCTAGACTTTGCCCACATTGTCCCCTGTCTAGCGTTGGGGATGAATATCATCTTGTCTTTCGGTGTCCAATTTTCCAGCCACTCAGAGACAAGTATCACACCCTTTCCAATTCCCGAACCTCTTCAATGGGATCCTTCTTTGCCCAGAAGGACCGCATGATTGTCTACAAGTTTATTTCAGACTGTTTACACATGATAAACGCTTAGTACTGATGTTTTTGACCAGGTTATTGACAACCCTGGCACATCTGTACAACCTAGTTGGTTGGCTGAAGATGTAAAATCCTCCTCCTCCTCTGTGCCTAAAGGTGTAGCAGCTTTGTCAACTGGAACCAAGTATTGCCTATGCTTGCATGTAACAGTATAGCTGTCACAAGAGACTTGTGTTTGGATCAAGGGTAAATGCCCTGCAGGAATTCATGCCAGACAGGTTCTTGGAGCCAGGTAGCAAACCCAGCCACCACCCGTATGCCTACATACCTTTTGGAGCTGGTCCGCGAAAATGCATAGGTTACAAGTGAGCCTCAACCCATGTGCCTCCCATCCTCTCACAGCTTGAGCCACTTAGTTGTGTAACTGCATTGCGCAGGCAAACACAACCTCGCTTGATTGCACACTGTACTGTACTATCGCGATGATCCAGGCATTTTTAACCAGGCTTTACAAATCAGTGCATCCTTGGGAACGCTGATCTGAGATCCAATCTACCAAGGGAACCGCACACGAGTCACTTGTTTGTCCGTGTGTCTCTCATTGCAAATGTTCTTCAGTTGTACAGCGATCATTCAAGTCCTCTTTCCACCTGCACAATCAGCTCACAGTAGTTGTCCACCAGACATTGCAGCTCATTTGTGATTTACCCTTTGCTTGTGCTATGTTGATCACCCTTGACCATGATATTGTGCAACATTGCTGCAGGTTTGCAACCATGGAAGGAGTATTGGCTCTGGTGAGACTGTACCAGCGCTTCACCTTCACCCTGAATGACCAGAAACATGGCGGGAAGCCCTTGGAGCATGAGTCACTCATCACCCTCATGCCTAAGGTACAATGCACTTTTGCAGCGCCCATGCATGCTGGTGGCAGCTGGTTCAGCACATCATAATGATTGCAGCGGCAGACACACCAATTCTTGAGCAGAAGCTGAGTACATAGATCAGCACAGATCCAGGATTCTGCTGCTCGTAGTGTCAACTGCCATGTCAGTCTTTCACACCTTTTTGGGTGGCTATGCATCACCTGTTGTGCATTGTCATGCTATGCTTGCATGGTCTCATCACACAAGGCTACTGCAGAATTTCAAAACACAATGCTGTTGTCGTCCAGGGGGGTGTTTGGTTGAATGTGCATTCCAGGAGGTGAGCATGTTGTTGCTGTGCAACATGCACAGCAAAGTCATGGAAGATGGCTTTATGGGCAGGTCTACGCCACGTACAAACCATGTGCTGAGCAGTGTGTCATTTCATGCGTCCAGTATGTCACAATTACATGCATTTCACAATTGCTGCTCATACTGTGCTTCAAGTATACTGTAGATGTGTTAGTCTGCTGTACATTGGCCAAATGATTGCGTGTTAGCAGATGGAACTTGAGCTGCAACTGAACTGAAGGCGGTTGCAAAACTACATGGCCATTGCAGCACTACATGAACGGGTCAGACCAGATCAGTAAGCTTGTCATGCTGTGGTGCTGAAGTGATCAAACTTGCGTGGGTATTGTAATTGCGAGCAGCACTGCAACAAGTTGTCAATCTCTGCATCTGCACCAAAAGCTATTGCAAAAGCTACATCAACAGGTCAGATCGGACCAGAGCGAAAGGATTTTGCTGAAGCTTTGTCAGTAACAGAACAGACCGACTGGTTGATTTTCTTAGTGGTATGAATCCGATGACAAATTCCCGAAACTGCACAGTCAGCAAAGCTCGGTAAACCGTCGGGAACAGTGTGTACGTACGCAAGTGTCAATGTAAAATATGGTGGCAGGCATGCAGGGGTTTTATATGCATGTCGGAAGTATTGTATTACAACAGGGGCTGGCTGTGTGCTGACGTATTGTAGGCTGTGAGCTGTAACGAAATCTGAGGCTGAGCTTAGGTCATACTGATAGAACTGGTCGATTTGCATCAGGAATTATGTACAGTTTCAGCATGGAGATGAGAACAGTTCTACAGTCCTGGAAAACCCTGCTCTCACAAGAAACCTACTCTCCTGACAAGTACGCAGGCACAGCTGTGTGGACCAATGAGTGACTCAACACTTTCCATAACAGATACCTAAGCTGAAACACAAGAAAGTCCTGTGGTGAAAAGTGACCCCACAAATCTGTTTCAGTGATGTGTTCCTCACCTAGCCCAGGCAAAAATATAGCGCTGTGTTGGTATGAAGAGGAACACCTGCAAAGAGAAGACTGCTGCAGGGTAATAAAATTGATGACATTCCTCAGAGCGTGCTGACCACTTAGTCGTATCAGCAGACTGGATCTTCAGTTGTACAGCTTGAATAGAAAGGCCAGTATCTATTTTTGAGTAAGAACCACAGCATCTGCCAAAAGGCTGGCATGATATCAAAAGGCTGTGTGCAGTCACCAGGTGCAATCTGCAACGCCACCAGACAAGTATGGCTGGCATTGCAGTCTGAAACAATAAACCAAGATGGATAGTATGCTTACTGAAAAGAAACTTGAAGTGCTGACTGTAAAAATCTGAACCTTCAGACTGCCTGTAGAAATCTGGACCTTCAGACTGCCTGTAGAAATCTGGACCTTCAGACTGCCTGTAGAAATCTGGATCAAGTGAGGAATCAAAAACAGATGCAGGAAAGAGACACTGATGGCCTCTGTCTACTCCACAGCGATACTGATAACCGCAATGCATGGCCCTGCTGACGAGAACATCACACAGAATGAAGCACAGGTCAAGCTCTGCATGAGCAGAGTGGTGTCTACACCACTCTACAACATGAAGTTGGGGCAATCCTCCACATCCGTGGGAAATGCCATGATATCAGGGATAGGCAGCGCCATAGTAGGCAGCTCCTCAATGAGCGCGCAACTGATGCCAGTGACTGAGGCAGTGCAGAAGCTGTTGGCTCTGGTCATGGCATAATCATCTGCTTTCAGCACAAGCTGATTGTCAGCAGCAAGCTGAGCCGGCCTACTTGATGCTTGAGCTTTTGCCTGCAAAGTGTAGAAGTGTTGACCTGTGAGTGCACAATATGCAAGTCATGAAGAACCATAGTTGTGACGCAGACATGGCTTCTGATGTGCAAAAGAAGGACCCAGAACCACGCGCTTAAGCTGATGTGAGCTTGGATGTCAGCAGGTGGGCATCATGAATTTGGCAGCATAAACAGACTCAGAACACACACATTGACACTGCTATTCCGAGTTCATGAGATGACAAGCAGCAGAACAAAGGACTGTACAGTCAGAAACAGAAAGGTGATCTGGATATCTGGACCAGATTTTGTGACGGTGGGTAGGTACTGAACAGAAGAGTAGGCCGAAACCACCAAGGAAATGCTCAGAAGCAGAGGGGACCCTGGAGATGACTTATCTGAGCTGCACCAAAAACACACCACTCTGCACAACCTGCATGAGCAAGACCTACAGCGCCCAGCTTGAGGCCACAGGGCTGAATCAGAAGTGAGAGCAGCTGAGTTGCAGCTGAGAAGGGGTAGGGCGGAGCAGGAGAGGGCTGAACTAGAACAAAAGATATGCAGTCAGACATTACACAATGTTGACAAAACCAGACTTACAAAATTCAAGTCACTGTGGTTGTGCAAGAAGCCCTTGGGGGTTGACAGCATCAGTGTTGGGATAGACAACACCAGCACCATCAGGCCAATGAACAGGGTAACAAAACGAACTCAATATATACCTGGAGTCTGGCACGAAGAGAGGAAACTTTCTGGTGCAGGCGTGCATTTCTGCGAGTGCCTTGTTCCACTGGCGCTCACACTCTTCCAACTGACCTTTGAGCAGCACAGTGTGACCTTCCACATCAGCAATGTGCTTAACCATGTGCCCATTGCGCACGCTGATCTGGTCCGTCTGCAGATGACTTTCAGACGTTAAGCTGATAAGCAGGCACAACATATAAACAGACAGAACCCAGCAGAAGCAAATCATACAACATCCTGTCTGGTATGCAAACATCAAGGCAGAATGGCTGACCCTGATCTGCAGCTCCTCCAAAGATTCCTGACGACGGGCTCTAACTCGTCTGGCTGACTCCCTGTTTGCCATACGGCGTTTGATGCGACGTCGCTCTGCCTCAGTCAGGTTTGCAGCATTGGGATCTCCCTTGTAAGCAATTGGTCTTCCAACCTTCTTTCTCACCTTTTCCTGATTGTTTCACCATCAGATGTCAGCAGCGCACAGTACACTCAGGATAAAGAGAAGTGTGGACATGCATACCTCAGAGCCACTTGTACAGAAGCTCTGAAAGCCATTCCTCTCCACAGATGAAGCTGTTGCTGCTGAAAAGTCAGAATGCTCAGTGTGTGCATGCTGTTCTTCTTTGGCCTCTTCTTTGGCCTCTACTGGTACAAACTTAGTTGTAAAGCCTTGCTGAAAGCAGCTGAAGGGTCGTGGCAGATCAGCTTGCTGCTGCTGCTGCATGTATTCAGCTTGG
>JAABUL010003212.1_pt1 | contig 24826 bp, 21 predicted proteins | sample 5559151 | NCBI WGS metagenome assembly JAABUL01 (sample SAMN10711876, study PRJNA513368) | rock metagenome | isolation source: Antarctica rocks | place: Antarctica: Victoria Land, Pudding Butte sud | reverse complement strand
GACGTTTAAAAGATGCAGTGGGCTGCTCGCTCTGTTGTTGCTTGCATGTATGCCAAAGCTCCAGGACTGTGGCCTTGGCAAAGCTACCTTTACGGGTAGGTAGCGCCTTTTAATCGTGTGCAGACGTCACAGCGTCCACCGTACCGTCATCATTGATAGATGGGGTGATCGAAGAACTTTTAGCCTCCACCAATAGCGACCGGGGGATTGCAAGCAGCAAGCTCACACTTCTGGCATATTGGCCAACGGCCAGAATAGCCAAGAAAGCCCAAAGGGGCCAAGTTTGAGGGCTGAGGGGTGGGGGTACTAGTGCTGGACGATGTTATTACGGCGGGGACGGCCATGAGGGAGGCTATTTGGTCGGAGTAATTGCTTGCCTTGGACTGAACGGAAACAATATGGAAGGGAAAGGAAAGAAACTGTACACAGCGGGTACGGCGATGAGAGAGGCTACTTGGTTGGGGTGATTGCTTGCCTTGGACTGAACGGAAACAATATGGAAGGGAAAGGAAAGAAACTGTACACAGCGTAGCATAATTATTCCATGTAACCAACTCCTCACCTACCAGCCCCCAAGAGTGCCAGAACAACTCGATGTTGTCACAGTAGTTGGGTATCTAAGCCTTCTTGCATTTCAAGAAATAATCAGTGACTACCTCACGGAGGTTCTTGCCGAGCTCTGTAGGGTCAAGTCCAGAAGATATCGAACTGTAGGTTGCCGAGTTTTAGGCATCTGGATGATTCTCTAGCACGGCATTCCCCGATGTCCTGAAACCGAGTGACCTCTGATTCCAGCCAAGGCTTAGCCAAAGGAGAGCTTTGATCCACACACGATAAGACTGTCAGGAGTGTGTAATGTATCCTATAGACCGGAGTGTCTCATGACTGAGGATTGGATGTCGTTGTAAGTCTCAATTCCTTAGTCGAAAAGTTTATTGCCCTACACAGCGTTGTCTCCTATCGTACTTCTTGTCTTCCATTTCTTATACCTTCTTGCCCTCGTTAATTGGGTTGTTACCGGAAAATGTCTTCGACCTTCTAGCCGTCGCTTTCATATCATACCGCTTATATTCAAGCCTCTCGTGTATTGTTGTTATCATGTTGGCCTTTGATTTCGTAATGTCTCTCCTGTTACCTCAGCTCCCAGATCATGTTGATGGCATATTCTCGCATGGCAGGGCACTCAGACCCAGTACAACTATAAGTCGAGGAGAGATAGGGCACCTCTACAGATATGGCAGGCGTGCTGAATCTGATAATATCTGGAGAAGGTATCCAGGTTGAGCTTTCCGCGACAGAGGGCCTTAGAGATCGTTGTATTTCTTGGGTAGCAGAGATCGAGAAGCCTGTGGGAGGGGTTATCCAACAAAAAAGCCGGTTGCTTCATGGCTTCATGGAGCAGGCTGCATCTGTCAATTAAAGTCCTTCAGCATCAACTGGTACCACTTTCATGTGTTGATATAGTCGCTTTCTCTCCAGTTTTCCGTGACTAAACAACCTTTGTTTGCGCGCCCTTCTGAACCTCACCCATTTTTACAATGTGATTTCTCCTTGCCAGCACTCAACGCGACAGCTTCGCGACGCGAGGTCTTCTCTTGCCGCAGATAGTCTGAAAACTGCATGAATAACGATGTTTTTCATCGGGGATTCGTAAATACTCCTCTAAACAAAATCTTCTTTCGAGCGTGGGTTAAGCGATGCATAGAAGTTTCTCTTGTCCTTTGCAGATGGGATCATCATTGATTAATTGATTCTTTAGGCGCTTGGTGTTCTGATTAGGCGCCGGATCTTCTATTCGCCGTACCCAGACGTGCCAGAGAGTCACAGCTACACTTCAGTCATTTGACAGCAAATCATAACTACTGTACGTATTCGGTTACTTGAAACTGTACACTCTCTCTATGTGAAACCGATCTTCCTGATTCGAGACAGTGAGTGGCATTAGGAATGAAGGCTATCCTCGGCTTGGTCGAGAAAGCTGCTCGGATTTAGTACCAACCAATCAAGCGTTATGAACTGTATGAAGCAAAGTTCAACGTCTCGAAAAATAATTGCGCTTTTTGGTCTAAAATATGCTTCTCATCTCGCCTCTGTGCCACCATTGGGCATATAAGTACTTATTTTGCTCTCTAAAGAGTCTTCTATCTGACGAGTAGAAGAGTTACAATGCGCTAACCCGCCTTTGCTGTTTCGCTATATTGGCGAGCTTCCAGCAAGAGAAGCTCTATTCGGTAGGTGTTCGGCCAACTAAATCAATCTCTGTCTCTCGCAGTCTTGTGGACTTTTTACTCAGTTGCAATTGACAGCCGCAGCCGCCTAGACCCTCTTCTCTATCTCATCCAAAAAACCGTCCACCGCCACTTCCATCGTCTCCTCCCTTCTTCCAGTCAGCACGAAAGCCTACCTCTTCGCTCTCCACCGTGGGATGACCTCGAAATGCTAGGCTGGATTCCGATTCAATGTGACGTCGTAGGCTACGGGTAGAAAGGCCCAGGCATCCAGATCCATCATGACCTTTTCAAATATTGTTCCTCTGGAATGGAGGTACCAGGGAAACAATTTATCCAGGCTCATTGGGGTTTTTTGTTGTTCGAATATCGATACTAGCAGGTAGATCACGGTCTGAAATACTTGTGTAGTACGCAGGACTGTATTTGTCCAGGACCAGTCGAACCTAATCGAGATGATGCCGAACATTTGAAAAGTCTCCACATCAACTACTTTTCCAGGTAACTCGTTGCCGGTTCCGCCGTCGTGCAGGAGTAGGTCGACCATCAACTTAATACCAGAAGGCTTGGTCGATCCTGCTTTAACTCGGATAGGGAAGACGTGCTCGAAGGTTTGGAAATGGTTCATGGCGAAATCGAATGTTTCATCGTCGATTTGCCTGTTGGTCTCGATGAGGTCGAAGTATTGGTTTGGAAAGTTCTCGAAAGTGTTTCGGCTGAAGACTTCGTCCTACACTATCTGCTGGATTCCTAATAGGAGACTCAGAAGGGGTGCATGGTGCTGATGCAAAGCCAGTGGCCGCAGATGCAGAATTCGACATTGTGGAATGGAAATTTGTGTCACAGAAATAATGGTAAGGCTGGCTCCACGTATCGAACTGGAGATCTGTACAGGACGTACGAGAAGATTGTATGCTAGAATATCAAGCAACGGTATGGATGTTAGCTAATTAGAGGAATAGCTTTCCAGCATATTGAGATCTGGAGTAGCAAATGCAGAGACACAAAGTGTAAGGAAGGACAAGTCAACGGTGGCAGTACTGCTTGTATGTCCTTTCAAGGCATCAACGCCTCAAGCCAACTTGAAGAAAAGTGGCCTTTTTGAGTCTAAGATAAATGTGACGCCAATACCTACTTGACCAAATCGAGGAGTGGAAGGATGCCAAGGCCCCTGAGATAGACAAAGAGCGGTTCTTGGAATGTTCTATATTCCAGACTTACCTCTATACCTTCTACTTACCAACGCCACGCTAATGCACAATGTAAATGTTCCACCAAAGGGCCCCTCATAACCCTTACCTATCCCGAACCAGCGTCTAATACCACGAGAATCAATCACGCCTTTGCCTAGTATCACCGCCATGCCCTAAAACGGTACATCCATCTCCTCCACACTTTCCTCCGCCTTCTTCTCTTTTCCCCTTTCTAGACACTCCTTCAAGAAGCCCGCCACAGCATCCAGCCACGGCCTCTGGCTCGGCAGGAAATGGCCCCCTGGATGTATCACCACCACTCTTCCCGTTCCTCCTTCCGCATCCCCCGCAAAACACCCCACCAACGTGCGACTTCTCTCCTCGCTAACAACCGTATCCAATTGCCCTATGAAATGCAAACTCTTCGTCTCTATCCTCGGCTCGTAGAAAGCCTTGTACTTATCCCCCGGCGCCCTAAACCCACTGTACACGATACAAAACTTCAACGGCCCCTGCACCATGCCCCCCTCCCTCCCACTATCCAAAAACGACGCTGGGAACGGCATACCCCCCTCACGCTCCGCTTCCCTGAACGCGGAAACCCTTCCCTCCCCCTCAAGCAAACCCGCAACCGCCGCCGCCGCCGCCGCACCCTGGCTAAACCCCACCACCCCATCAAACGGTCCCTCCTCCCTTATCGTCCGCGCAATCCTCTCCAGCCCTTCCTCGATCCCCTCATACGATATTTCCCCCTCGGGCGTATCCTTCCTTCTCCACCACCCATACGCCTCCTCCGGCGGAGGCGCAGTACTAGCATCGCGAGTCGTCTGCGCGTAGGGTAGATCGGGGGCTAGAAGGCGGTGGGGCCCGGTGGGGTACGAGAACGAGATGGAGGGGAAGATGCGGGTCAGGTGTTTGGCGAGAGCGCGGGTTTTGGAGTGGAAGAGAGGGCCGGATTGGGTGAAGCCGTGGAGCATGAGGATTTTGAGGGGGGTGGGGGTTGGGTGGGTGAGGGCCATTGCGGGGTTGGGAGGCGCAAGGGGAGAGGGATTTGAGAGGTGGGAGTGGTAGGAGAGGAGGTGGCGTAGGGTGATGGGGGTGTTGCGCATTGCATTGCTGCCAAGGGACATCTTGACGGTTTTTCGAGATCATGGGGTTATTGGAGCCCTAATCTTATCGCGTAGTGTCCGCTAGCGTAGCCGGAGTTGAACCTCATGTCAGTAAAGAACTCCGTCTGTTCAGTTGGACTATGTACTGGAGGAGACAAGCTTTGGGCTTCACCTGTTGTTCTGCAAGTAATCCCAGTCCAGAATGTTCACATCGACTAATGCAAGCCATCCCGCTGGTTTCAGTCCGGGCATTTCTGGCAGTTCTACTGTAATATTGGATCCCCAATTGGACGACGTTTGACGTAGAACAAATTTCAAAGAGATTTGTTTCTCGTGAACAAAGCGCTTCCTGCTGCAAATATTTTCCTTCGCAAAAACGAGTTCGTGTGTCTTGACTGTTTGATCTTACAGTCATCATACTATGTACAAACTCAAAATCCGCGCGGGTTTCCCATCAACCATCTCATTCATTAGGCAGTATTCCACAATCTCCAGGTCCCGTTGCCAGATACACGTCAGCTCGTCATGCAAAGATATCCGCCATCGTCAGTCATTCCATATCAATCCGACTGTATCATGTCCTCCTTCTTGAACCATATTTCCTCCGTCCTCAATCCATCATCCTGTACTCCCGTGCAAAGCGAGCTCTTTAAGTTACGCCCATAAGCCATTGATAGGTTCGTATAGTTGCTTCGTTCATCTCGGTGTCCCCTATATAGGCGATGCTTCCGCCAGACTCGTAGAAATAGATGCATGACATGCATTCTCCCAACCCCTGTCCTGTCACGTAAACCTTGGACTTCTCATCCACATTCATCATCGGCCTCCCTCGGGTCTCGTATTCCGGCACCGGAAGTACATCCATCCTCCCAGAGTAAGCAAGCTTCAGATTACGTCGAGTGCTGTAGTCAGGTGTCATTACCACCTCCAGGGGCTCGGTGATCGGTTCTCCGAAACGCCATGGGAGGAAGAAGATATGCTCAAAAAGTGAGTCGGAGTGGCCATCGGGGAGCTCGGTCCACTTCCAGCCAGGGATGATGACAGTGCCACCATTCCAGATGTATTGTCTGAGCTGGGCCCACAGACCCAGATTGTCGTTCTCTGTAAGATTTGGGTCAACAAGGACGACTGCACGTGGGTTGAGGAGTGGTATAGAGGGTATTGCATCGGTGGCGGCCTCGTTACTCTTGAGAACAAAAGACCGTGGCTCAAGAGCACTCTCTAGTGCATCCAGGTTTGCGTCTGGCTCATATAAGACGGTCCCGGAAACAAAGAGAAAAACGACGAAGGGCCTGCTGTCTTCCATCTCGTGGTAGTTAAGAGCCGGGGGAAAGTACGTTTTTAGTCTTTTGTCATAACATTAGACTCACGAACAGGATAAACAGAGATTTGGTAGAACGTTGTAGCTAAACCGTGATTCTTCACTTACGAGACTTCTTTCAATCTTTTAACAGTGGCACGTTTGTCCGCTGTACACGAGGATAGGTTTGGGAAGACTGAACGATTAGATAGTATTTGAAAGGCTCAGGTGAGCAAGAGTAACGAATTGTTTTAGAAGTAGGTCAAGGCTTTGTCGAGTGCGAGACTTGACAAGGTTGATAAAGTGTTTGTTCGTGCTCGTGAGGATATTTGCAAGCTCAGACGTCCTTAGAAAAGCTCCGTCCGGTGCACGTCAACACTATCACCATAATTAGGTTGTACATTACTTCTAGGGCCTATTCGCGCTATTGGTCGATATGAAGCGGTGTTGCCAGCTGACAATGCTCGGCGAGCGTAAGGCCTATCCCTTTTGGGCGGCAACACCAGCAAAGACTTTTCTTCGATGAATTGAGCGTTTGAAATGATCCTCCTTCTCGACCTCGACAATCTACGCAGAGTTTTCATTCTTCAGTATATAAAGGCGTTTTCTTCATGAAAAATCTAGCCCCTTGATTCCCTTGACTGGCTTTTTTCGGGGCGACTGAACCTTGAGCTCTTGTGAAGATTTTAATTGTACCCTCGGGCACTAGATGGTTCATTGTGGAATCCACGTCGACACTCTACATCTGCAGAATGCCCTAGGGAAAAAGCTCGATTTGCGAAAACCTCTTTAGAAGCTCGTACACAAGCCACCCTGGCTGGAATATCCTCGTCGTAACGGCCAACCACGGCTATCCAAAGCAGCAAGCAGAAAATGTTCCAAGTGGAAATCTTTTGTTGACTGAGTTAGACCAGGCATAATCTAGAATCGATGCAGCCCACTTATAGTCCCAATTCATGTCTTCTATGGCTGGCTTTGGCACCAATCCAGGCTTCCTCAGCACACCTTGAAACAATCCGACAACGCCTTCCGGAAAGAGCTCGCGATCCATCAATAGGGGCTTAGATCACTCGAAACCGGACTCCGCAGTATTGTCGGTAGACGCAAAAGAAGCAGTAATGATGGCCTCTTGGCAAGTTTCGTTGGAAACAGGACCTACCACAAGCTCCTCCAAGTCAATCAAATAATCAAATACCTTGGCACCAAAATTCGTGTGGACGATCTATAAACACTTATCGGTCGTCCAGTAGTCGAAACGGGAGCTGATATGTCTGTTATTGGACAGTGTCTTGCAGTGTTAGATGATCGAATTAACGTTCTCTACTATGATGAAGATTGCGAATGTCAAGTTGCTGGACTTGGAAAGTATTCGCAACTTTCGCTTAATGGAGAGCGTCAAAATTCTTCTTAGACTTGGAACGGACGGGTTGGCTGCTTGCCTTTACTGTGGAACGTACCATTCGAGGCAATACAGCCACGGTTTCCCAGAGTATATAGCTTTATATTCAAGTTAAATGGGAACATGCTTTATGCCTGTGCTGTAAGCTCAGCACTAGGACTTAGAGCAGAACCAAGTTCTTCTCATGCCTTGGTTCCAAAGTGAGAGCAAAGGCTGCTTAGACGGAGCCTCAATATCTTTACTGTTGTAGCAGCGAACGAATACTAGCACAAGTGCAACGGATACGCTTGATCGTGGCCATCTTTCCTATGTGATCTGTTCCAAGACTTGTACACAATAGGGTCAAGGCACCCAGAAGATTACAGATTGTCTGCGTTCGGATCCATGCGCCAGAATGCTAATTATTGAGTTCGTAAAGTCCAGTCTAACGTTTTCTTTGCAATCCCGGGCGAAGACTTTCAGTGTCGTCATATGTGCTTTGAATGAGCTTGGCTAAATTCTCTAGATTATCCCAATGCTCGGATTCCGTGGGCCAGAAACCGCAATCTGCGCGCTCTCCGGGACCTCATCATCGTCCAGCCTATGCCAGAATTGCGGCCAGACGACACCAAGTTGCTGCGCCAGCCAAATGACGCATCACTGGGTTTTTGTCCACTAGTGAGAGGAGAACCGCAATATCTTTGTTGGTAAGCCCAACGGTCGTCAAAGCTATAGGCAGCCCAATTCAATAACATTGTCGACGTCCATCAAGGCAATGGATCAAATCTATTACAGGCTCTGCGTTCCTGATCTTGTTCAAGAAGACATCCAGTGTCTCGTCTGGAAGCTGTTGATGTGAGACAGCTTCATTATCTTGGATGAGTGGATGATAGGCCGTTACCCTCCGATGAGGTCTCAAATATTTCATTTTTCAGATCTCAAGCTCCGCAAGTGGCCCGACAGCAGCATCAACCTGGACGACCCAGGGTCCCACGACGGCGGCTGCTTTTAATTGGGCTTGGTTGACCTCAATTATGGAAGGAGTACAGCATCTGGGATTGAGGAGGTGGACTGTCTGATTCACGTCAACGGTGGTAAACCAAGAGGGCCAATTGGAGATGAAGATTTTCAAGAATTCGGGTTTCAGTCTGGCCGAGGTATTGTTTCGTTCGGAATTGGAAGATAGACGCTACAGTTTACATTTCCTGAAGCTGCTGGAAGAATAGGACAGCTGAGTGAGCTTGCAATGACTTCGATGGCCTCTAGCAAGCCTAGAAATGGATAGCGAGTCAATAGCCGCCCGTGGTCGTCAGTAACAGCCATCGCCGACGTGGCCAAACTAGGCGTGCCGCAGGATAACAAATAGGCGATAATTTAGTACTTCCTGGCAAGGGTAGGAATATAGGGAATATATATATGTATATATAAATGTATATATATGTATCAGGCTTTCCACTTTATCAGTACAAAATATCTATTATATACTGGAATAAAAGATTAAAATCTTCACTCCGTCAATCCGATTGGTCGACAAAAGTACCGAGCACGTGACTTTCCGTCCCGCAGTCAAGTGATCGAACATCACGTCTGCATTCAGTTCTTTTCAATTTGCTTATATGATCATACTGAATGAAGCACTGAGTGAAGCACTGGGTGGAGCAATTATGAAGCACTGGATCGAACACTGGATCGAACACTGAATAGAGCACTGGATAGAATATTTACAGTGTGGGGTAATACTGATATTGGTTAGACACTCAATTTTGACGTGCATCTCAATAAAATCTAGGTAGTTCAGGTAGTTTATAAAGATTCGATCACACAATCGTTTACTACCTCATGCTGAGATGGTCATCCCCTTGTCTAGCACAGGGGATGATATCATGGAATATGGGGCCGGCAACGAGATTTACCTATACGAGGTGGCTACGAACCTTCTGCAAGCTATGCTTGTCAGAAGAGCTGAACAATCTCATTGACATCGACAGAGCAGTAATAGCGCTTTACCCACGCGTTGAGCTCATACACAGTCGAAAAGCGAAGCAATAACAACGCGATCCCTCGCGCGTTGAAGCTCGCACATACACAGAACGACAGCAACGTCTTTGCGCACGCGTTGCAACTCATATACGTCACACACACATACACTGTGAAGGCACGACTCGGCTTTTACGCATATACACCTCTGCGCGATGCAGTAAATTGATTGATTTTTGATTTTTTCAAATCAATTTGCCTGCGTTGCAATTCATACAACAAATTCAAAAGCTCACATTGAAGTGATCAGCTTTCACAATTTCGATTTGTTTATGTGATCACTTAATCACATAAACAGTTCATGATAACGTGAAGCTCATGATCTGTTACTCGCATGATCAGCTCGCAATCTCGAACATAGCTCTTTGTCGCTCATTTTATCGATGTGATTGCACAATGTACAAATGATTTACGAAATATACTGTCTAGAATTTTGAGTTGACTGCTTGCAGCAGAATTTCCTTGAGCTCATCTGACTGAGTATGGAAAGTGAACTCAGGTTACAGCGACTACTAGAATAAACAACAGTGCGGGTTTTTAGCTCTAAGAGCCTGTTTCACGCAGAGAGCTTTTTCATACTACATACATCGTCAGTACGACTCTATGTGTATCTATATACGTAGATAGTATGTTGTGCTTCATAGTCTTTGGCTGCATAAGCACGTTAAAATGAAGAAATCAAACCAAATCAAACCAAAAATCATGAGATATGGCGGACATCAGAGTCAAGATCAGATAAGATAAGATGCCAAGCTGTCATCAAGCCATGCACTACAGGGATTTCCCATATCTGGAACTCGGGAGCTCTCCCATCGTCTCCGTCTGTCTCTACTTTTTCATCATCTTTCATAGCCCTAGCATTCCCACATCACAGAGGTTCTTTGTGCAGGTTTCTAATCTCAGTTTTAGCTAACTTGACATGCCTGAACCGCAACAACCGCCCCTTAATTGGGAAGCTTCGGCAACAACTACCCACCATCAAGTCTCGTCTTCACTCCCCTCAGAGGTTGAAGCATGCTTGAAGAATGCTAGATTTGTGTGCTATGATGTTTAAGTGTCATCTGTTCTCAGCTGACTCATTGTCGCAGCTCCATCTCGCAACGTGCGACGCCATGTTTCCTCATATCTCGCTCATGAACTACACGTACCTCCCCTCAACTCCCTTTACAACTCAACCGACAATCATTATGACCACGAATCCCGCTTCGAAAAAGACCTTGAACCTCATCAACAACCCTCGGGTCTCACTACTAGTACATGACTGGGTTACGCATCGTCCACCCACCAGAGCTCCGGACCCGACGCGAGAAGGCTCTCCCCCACCTCAAGCGACAAGATCAAGTTTGGCGAGTCTATTATTGAATATCAATACTAGCGCGCTAAGTAGCATAAGCGCGACGATTAACGGTGTGGCTAGGATGGTAGAGCCAGGAAGCGAGGAAGAGATATGGTGCAAAGAGAAGCATCTAGAGAATAATACCTTCGGTGATCAGGCACGAGAGGAACAAGGCTTCTTTGGATCAGCACCTCAAGCTGCGGCAAGTGAAGGCGATACCGGAGCAAGCTGTTTCATCGAAGGTGAAGAGGTCAGGGTCGTCATAGTCGGTGTCAAAGAGGGAAGAATAGCGGATTGGAAGGGGGGCGTGAAGGACTGGAGTATTGTACCTTCGGAGGAAGCAGATCAAAGAGGGAGGCATGCAATGGTAAATGGGATTTCCTAACATTGTAGCCAAGGGATGTATCATAGCTGCATTATGGAGGGCGTTATACTTGCTTGGGTCAGATTGGAACCTGCGTATTAATTGCTCAGGCTCCCTTACAAAATGTCTTTTCCAAGGCGGCAATCTCTGAGCTTGTCAAAGACTCCCAAATTCTGTTGCCGAGCCCTAATCTCTATCTAAACACCGCGGCCCGACCAACGTCATCCCGCCTAAACCCTGGTCTGTACAGTACTCTAGTTCGCGTCAACCCTGAAACGGAATTTCGCGAATTTCTTGGACTCGACACCCACAGTCCCTTCTTACCCATCGCTCCCAATCCCCAGTACCTTTCACGCGCTTCTGTTTGTCACAATGGTGTATATTCGGCAGAAGAATCTTGAAGGCCTCCATCCCTACAAGTACGCCGGTGTTGACCATTCCCTGGTTTCTCGCTATGTCCTCAAACCATTCTACACCCATGTGGTCATCAAATGCTTTCCAATGTCAATGGCGTAAGTAAAGCAGACATCACACCGCCCCAGACTTCGGGAACGTGTTTGTAGCTGACAACCACAGGCCCAATGCCGTGAGTGGTCTCACGAACCTTTTTCCCTAATCCAAATCTAATCCATTGCGACGAGTTTATATAGATCACGATATCCGGATTCAGCTTCGTCGTTCTAAACTTTTTGACATTACTATGGTACAACCCGACGCTGGATCAGGATATGCCAAAATGGGTGTACGCCTCCTGGGCCATTGGGCTTTTTCTATACCAGACATTCGATGCGGTTGATGGTACACAAGCGTACGTCAAGAAAGCGACAGACCCGAAGACATGATACCTGACTTGTGGGCTGCAGACGAAGAACACATCAGAGTGGACCGCTAGGAGAACTCTTCGATCATGGTATGTATTAAGACAATTGAAAGTCATACCACGGGCTAGCCTAATGGAGATTCCTAGGGGTCGATGCGTGCAATACTGTGCTCGAAGTCCTCCTCTTCGCCGCAGCAATGAATCTTGGCCAGAGCTGGAACACAGTCTTAACCTTGTTTGGCGGTATGACCATTTCCGTCTCTAAATGCAATACGCACTAGCTCACATTGTCCAGCCACTCTGACATTCTACGTCCAGACCTGGGATGAGTACTACACTCAGACGCTTATCCTCGGCATCGTCTCCGGTCCCGTAGAGGGTATCTTGACTCTCTGCATTGTGTACGCTTTTACTGCAGTAAAAGGTGGAGGCAGTTTCTGGCAACAGTCAATGCTCGAGACAATAGGCATAGCCAAAAATGGTCTAATACCCGACTACATCTACAGATTACCATTCAACGAATGGTACATGGTATACGGTGGCCTAGTCCTCGTATTCAACACTGTATCGAGGTACTGAAACCCTTCAATTGCCATTTAGCTCAGACGAAACCCAAAGCTGACCCTTTCAGTGCCCTCCACGTTATGGAAGTGCGCAAAGAGCGGAAACAGCCAATTTATTCTCCACTATTTGGCCTCGCCCCCTATTTCCTCGCCTGGACCTTCGTCCCCCTCTACCTGTACCTCCAACCAGTGATCTTACACCACCACCTCATCCCCTTCGTCTTCTACGTCGGCCTAATTAACGCCTACTCCGTTGGCCAAATGATCATCGCGCACTTGACCAAGAACCCAGAGTTTCCGATGTACAATGTCCTCACTATACCCTTAGGACTTGCGGTGCTGGATAGCTTGGGGCCAATGCTGTTTTTGTGGCCCAGTGCACTGGGTGACGGCACATATCAGATTGCATTTGTGTTTTGTTGTTTGGGGCTCGGTGTGGGCGTCTATGGCAGCTTTGTTGTAAGTCGCACATCTTTGACGGCAGGGTTTGGATGCTGATATAGTGCAGTATGATATCATCACGACGATCTGTGACTACCTTGATATATGGTGTCTGACTATCAAGCATCCTTATAGTGAAAAGGATGAGACGAAGAAGGTGAACTAAGTGAGCTGGTAGAGGCCTTGAGGGGAGTGGAGTCGCAGGCAGCTTCAGTAGGCGGGCGCGAGTATAGATTTCAAACATAATGCTTTTGTGGTCAATTGATTACCAACGCTCTCAGGACCAATGGCTATTACAGTACCCCCAGCGTTTGTCTTGACAATGGACCCACTTCCCAACCCCACGCTTGACACGTCGGGCACGGAGAAATTAACTTAGACGCCGGCGATCATCTTATACGCTGATGCTTGTCGTGGGAAGCCGTTCGTCATCAGTACGCCAGCATCTGTACTTGTGCCGCCGACATCAAGAATCAAGATCTTTTCACTATTCTCCACTGGATCAAGTTGACTATGATCATTGGAAGAAGACTACTGCAACCCTAGATAAGAGGCCCCAAGCATGGCGTTGGCAGGCCCACTTGCAACTGACTGGATTGGGAATCGTACTGCTTCTTTGAAGGGTATCATGCTACCGTCGTTGCTGGAGATAAAAATCGGACAGCCTTGAAGTCCAGCGATTCGGAGGGCGTTCTCAATTTCGCCAAGGACGAAAGATGCGTAAGCATGGATGGCGGCATTCAGCACAGCTGCGTTTTCCCTTTGTAAGATACCAAGCCCGCCCACTGCAATGCAATCAGTTCAGATATGGTTTGGGATAAATGTTGAATTTCCTTACGATCGGCGGAGCAGAACACATTGATAGACCCTAGGCTCTCCAATATGATTTCTTTACATAGCTTTTCTTGGTTGAATGTTGAGTCGATCATTCCGTATATTATTTTGCCTGAACTTTTCACAAAGTTGCAAGATTTGTTCCCTGTTAATGCATCCAATCTCACTGCCGTCAATTTGCAGGCCTCCATCGACAATAGCATGGCCAGCGTATATCACTGAAGCCCATTAGCATTCCGACGCTACAATTTTAGCTCCTATACCGTACGTTCTCGTAGGTCTGCTTCGAATTCGACGAAAGGAGGCGTTGCTCGAGTGAAGCCTTGTGAAGCTAAGCGGATGACGCCCACTCTATTAAGCTTCTCTGCATCACGTTCGACAAGGGCGTTGATGAGATGCTTGGCGACGTTGATCAGATTGGAGAAGATATGGCAGATTCGAGAGTGAACGCACAGTAGTCCCGATAGTTGCACAGATAATGTCATATGCATTCACCGATACTGACGCAAGTAGCGCGGTAGTGGCTATTTGAATACCAGAGGTGATATCGGGAGAGGTTGTCGTTTTATGCCACTCGAGTACCGAAGCGTTTGGTGTCTTCGCAGGATTTGTATCCAACAGCACAGCATCAGTGTTCGTTCCTTACATGATCAGCGAGAGCCCGGTGTTCGGCCGAAATGACGTGGTCTCGGCCATACCTCCTACATCGATTCCAATAGACTCGGCATAACTTCTTTCGGGATCTAAGATCTAGGTGCTGTAGCATCTTGAACATTGCAGCAAATAAACACAATAACAGTGCCGATATCGGGGTCATGCAGTCTCGGTTGTTAGGCGAGTACGCACCCGTCGATGTGGCGTAAGAGTTCTCGACCAATCTTGAGGGATAAGTCCTGCAACTGCAAGTGATGCTCAATGCCCACCAATTAGGGAACTCTATATCTGGTGCCGGCTATGATAAAAGAGCCCATGCCTTTGGCGACCGATTGCAAACTTCGATCACCACAGCAGAAAAGCTAGACGACATGTGCTTCAAGCATATTATCAAGTGGGCAGATCCTTGTCCCCACATGGGGGAAGAATATTCAATACCTTGCCGCGAGGTGACTAGGGCGAAGGACAAAGCGCAGTGTGAGAGAGTCGTAACTTACACCAGTACCTCTCATGCGGTATGTGGACGATGCGGCGAAGGCGACAAAGGTGTCTTCGGTAAGGACGGTCACAAAGGAGTGACTAAGGACGACTGGCACTCTAAAAAAGGAGAAGACAAGGTTCGCTCCTGGGGTTATACGACCGTGTATACCTGGAAAGATGAGCCGTAAGATCCGCCCTCTCCAATGAGCGACTGTAAACCAACATTGAAAGCAGCACTGTATACTATCCTCCTTTCACGCACGACCACAAAACCGTTTATCTGGTCCTCTCGGGCTCGATCAATCTTGTCTTCCTAAACTATCAGACAGACAAGCCGACAGTCAGAGTACCGTTGCAGCTGGCGGGCAACACACCTGCTGTCACTACCTCTGTCAACCACCTAGCATCGAGGCGGTTACGGGTAGGAGAATGTGTGGAGATGGATGGCGGGACGGAGCATAAAGCAACCGTAGGCGAGCAAGGGTGTATTTTTGTTGTTGGCGAAGCCGCCTGATATTTTCGAATTTCGAATGGCAGTCTAAAGCGGTTCCAACCTGAGTGAACAATTGGATGCAAGCTGGTCCATTGAGAGGCTTCCGTGTTGACATTGGTTAGCTGAGAAATCTGCAATCCGCCCGGTCATTGATTGGTTGCCTCATTTCCCCTGCGATTTACATTGTCAGATGAGACTCAACCCCGCAGTCCCACCACTAAGCCACGGTCTCTTGTATCTTGAAGCGGACAGGCGAGCGTACATTCCATATGAATTCGGATGTCAGGAAAAAAATCCATGAGTGGACTTACCAGAAGGTTCAAAGCTCTGTTCTGGAAAAGATTAGGTGCGCGTGCGATTGGTGCTCAAACTCGCGACTTTGACCCTCTAGAGCCGCACAGACAGCTCTTGATTGAGGTTTGAGCATTGACTGATCATTCTATTCCTTCCAGGCCAAGATTGGGAGCCAGTATTTGACCAAGGTGTGTCGCGACGTACCAGTCCTGTGAAGGAGCACATTACTAAGACCAGAGTTCTTGATAGATTTTCAGTGGAGCATTAGTGCCGCCAAACGATCTGAGCTCGATATTGTCCTGTGGGGAGATTGGCCCCGAAAGTTGCTAAAAAATCTACCGTATTTTGTTTGGCTCCAACAAGCCATTCTCTCAACGCGTCACTCTTTTTTGGCCCATGAAAGACTGTATGGAGACAAGCAGTTCTATCTGCCCTTACCCCGTAGCCAGCTTCATTTCTCTTGTTTATATGATGGCTATGTTGAATACATGATAAGAGTCATTAAGTTCATTGCAAAGAACGATGAAATGTCCATCGACCAGATCGGCGAAGCCACAGACGGAGAGTTCCAAAGACTGTTCGATTGCGCGACCGCGATCGATAAAGATCTAGAGAATCGCTTGAGGCGACAGCGTGTCCTATGGGTCATCGAACATGTTACAATGATCGAGTTGAGTTTGGACTCAGAGACCTTTCTGTCCAAGATGCCTACAAGCGGTATCAGCTCATTCTTGAAAGATCTGGAGTTTTTTCCGTACCATGAGCAGCCTGGAGAGCGTCGATCCTCAGCAAGCACATTAATTTCATCGCAACGCCCAAGAAATCCAGAAGTTCTGAGAGTCTTGTCTCAAGACACCCTTAACATCCACAAACTGGTGTCTCGCCATTCCATCATGATCGACTGGGTCGACAATCCGTTGCTTCACCTTGTGATTCCGTCTGACAGCACGCTGCAACTCTTCTGGCACGCCTCATGGTGCAAATCACACAGTGTGGCCTCAATGAGGAAACATGAATTGTCCGTATGCAGTACTTTACGCTTTCCGGTGTCCTATATAGATGAGATACTCCGGACTTACAGACTGCTCTTTGACGAGTTTTCACTAGCATCAACACAAACATATTACCGACACGCACGAGACCCTGAAAGCCGGCAAATGAAGTTGAAATGCAGGGATGTTTTTATGGATATAACTTGTGGCATGAAGCACCAATCAAATAAAACCGAGCAAGGTGTATTCATTGACTATGCCCGTTTCGAAGACGGTCATGCGACCAAAGGGAGGAAAAGAAAGTGGACGACGGCAGATTTTCCTCACTTTCGAGAGCGGCTGGAAATTGTGCAGGAAACCGTCGAATCGTCGAAAGCTGCAGGTTTTGCTGAATTATGGAAATACGAGAAGGGGTCCATGCCCTGGTTTGCGTTCTGGTAAGCTCAGAAATCGCATATCGTGAATATGGGCGACTTCTGACATGGTATCCTGGACAACAGGGGAGCAATTGCGGGACTCCTCGTTGCAATACTGCAAGGAACCACTGGAGTCCTTTCGCTGTGGAGGCAATGGTAGAATCTAGCTATTTGCTACACTAACTTCTGAAGCCAGTTAGTACATGATTCCTAATCGTAATCCAGGGGGAGAAGCCATCTGATAGTATGGAGGCGTCGGAGAAGCGGAAAAGTGAAGCTGAGATCCTACAGCTTCGTGCATCACCTTAATACTAGAACTCGTCCTTTTTTATTCTTGGAAACCTGGGCTTGGCTGAGGGCAGCTCTGCCGTTCTCGTCTAACCTCTGCCATTGTGGTGTTCAAAGGTCTCCAACCTACCAATTATAAGGTGTAAAAGAAGTTTTTTGCGTTTTGGTGGAAGATTACCAAGCCGCATTCTCACCCATAACAGAACATCATATATTCCGTAGTGGGAGGTCAATGGAGCCATAACCGGCTCCTTTGTGATAAATATCCAATAGGAGCTGAACAGAGCCTGTCGTTTGTACTTACAAAAGGTATAATAGCGATAGCGAACGGCTAGGTAGCATGAAGTAGCTGAGGGGGAGTACAGGAGGAGCATGGGGGAGCCTGTATTGGCTCCCCACACTAGATAGGGTACAGCACAGGTAGCCAGAATTGGCTGCCTCGTACCCTCCTTCTAGTATGACATTGATATCTTCAAGTTGATACGCACCAACACAGTCGGCCTTGAGGTAGCACTTTTTGAATGCTTCAACATATAGCCACTTTTAGACGAGGAACTGCCTCTTGTAGATACTACGAGTTGTCTTGTTTAAGCAGTCCTCTCATTTTCGAGACTTTAATATTTATAATGAGGCTTAAGTAATGACAGAAGATCTAGACACCTGGAAGTATAGGACGAAACATTTCAGACCGTGTGCGCGCGTATTAATCCTGAAGACTATTAATCTACTAGTAATCAAAACAAGTAATATTATCCTGATTATAGTACAAATACGAGTAATTAAAGCTATCAAAGAAACTCTACTGTGGTAGATAAACTAGCCATAGGTATCTCTAGAATACCGCTTGGTCTAGAAATATCAGGAATTTCGATTCTAACCCGGGGCCCGGATAAACATCACTGCTTGTGAGGCTTATAGCAGACCCAAAGGTCCGATTTCGTAGGGGTCAGTGAGAGTGCGCCTGGGCGTAGGATGGGTAATCTGAAAATTCAAAATATTGAGATTAGTCTAGTCGAAGTAGAAAGAGAGCGGTAAGATGTCGACTCTTCAACGCCTGGGTATAGGTCGGACTCTAGACCCATAATACTAGAAATAAGACCTAAATATTCACTCCGGAAACTCGGGATGAGAACCTTTAAGGGGGAAAAAAAGGATGCTCCCACTGGGGCTCGAACCCAGGACCTTACGGTTAAAAGCCGTACGCTCTACCTTTGGGAATTATAAGCCGACGTCGAGAGAATGGATCGTCCATGAACATACCAATTGCGCTATAGGAGCATGAGATAAAAATCACTAATTCAATATATATATGTAATTGTCTCTTCTTCGAAACACAAGGTTCGTTGGCACCAAACCACGATCTGAGCATGTTGGTCAACGCTTTTCCTAACATTACCTGACATCATTGCATTGCACCCTGGGTTGCTAACTCGATACATAGCAATCTACCTGGATCCAGAGCGTAGCTCTATTTACGTTTTGGTTCACTAGGTTTCGATAGATTCCAGTTCTCTGTGGATCGGGCATATTGAGAGCAATAATTAGAAAGACCGCAAGAGTCCGGATAACGGAAGTGATGGAGCATGGACCGAAATATCATTAAGGGGAAGTCAGTTATTCAAATCTACCCGACCGCAGGCCAAAAATGTGACATTGTGACAAGGCAGTCTGTTAGTGACTATGTGCACCTAATTTCTCCTTCACGTGGTATTTGTTGTTCCCATATCCTTCCTTTCTCCATCTCTAATATCTTACTCTTTCGCCTTTATTCTTGGACATCCTTCGCAGGAAGCCTCATTACATATAGTATAGTGATACTCCGTCGTCTTCCCATTCCGACAATCTGCTACAGTGTTCATCTGACACAGTCGTTTATGGGACAAGTTTTCTCGTTTCCTTCCAGTTTCTCTCTGAGTAGTCCAAAACTTTCTGCGTGCAGAGATACCGTCTTTCTCGACATGGTAAGTACATTTGATCTGCATACCATACGCAGGATCGTGGCGCTGTGCATGCGGAGCACAGTACGAAAATGATTTGTCCAGATCATTTTGCTGGTGCTCGACGAAGTGAACAGTAAGAACGACTTCTATTTCACCCTGACTTCGCAACGCCTCCATGTCTTGTTTGTTGGCTTGTTCAATGGCTTGCTCCTGTAATTTGGATTGATTCAGTACTTTTGCTTGACGCTTGGCTTTATTCAATCTAAGATGTGACTCTCTTTGGCGCTGGCTTATCTTATTAGCAATAAGCTCGACGACGGATTGATTGGTCTCAAAAACATGATCAACAGAGGTAATCTTTAGATAGCGCGCCGCCCAGTAGAGAAAAGGCTGATAGATCATAGAAGTCATCCTTTTTGAGGGGTGCGCCAAGTTTTCTTTCTCGATCTCGATATTCTAACCTCAAAGTTCTAGAAAATCTCTTGTTTCTTCAGACAGTCATTTAATCATAGACAAACTCATAGAACTTTATCATTTAAAAAACTTTATTCAATTCTGATACACTTATAACTTTAATTTTAATTTTTATGCAGAATAATGAGTATAGAAGTCATGAAGTAATTTTTGTACAGTTTTAATTTGAACTCAATCGAAAATCTTTGAACTCTACTGAAGAAGAAAGTTTATAAAGTCTATTCGGCGATGAAGCTGAAACCCAGCTGTTTCAGATTTTACTGAGGGCCTGGGTGAACATACTGTACGAAAGAAGGTAATAGGGGGGCTAATATTCAGTATGCCACGCAGATGTGCAGCTGTAATCAAAGCGAAGGGCTGGCATACCAAATATTGATCGGGGAATTATAAGTCATATACTACTAAATAAGTAGCCCAAATATTGAAGTTCCCCAGCTGAATTTGATGGTTCAATGGTTGATGCAGGTGGGGGGTGTATTGGTTGGGGAGCGCGCGACCGTGACTTAATGCGGGGTAGAATACTTTAGCTGCAAACCCTTCGCATTCGCGACTGTGTCACCATTTCACCTCAAACCCGGCGGCTACATAATGATCTACTGGCCCTTTGGATTTCGCTCACCATGGTCACTCATCGAGACTCTTCACGCGCTCAGAGGAAACCGCGGGCTTCGAAGCATAGAGACCAAGGTTCGCTCTCAGTGGTATCCAGCACTGCTGTCCGATCTGACCCTTCACAGGAAAGCGGCCTCAAGGTATTGCGAAAGCAGAACCACAAGTCCGAAGAAGCACACGCATTTCAGGACTTCAAAAGAGCATTGAGAATATAAAGTCTGAGCAGAAACACTCGTCTCTTAGAATAGAAGAGGTATGTACAAATTCACCGTCGTATACCGCCCAGAGCTAACTCAACCTATGTAGCCACGGGGTCGTCCACTTCCACTACCATCGAAGAGTCGAAAGCGAACTCGAGAGGCGGAACATCCAGCGAAGCGCGGACCAACCGAGCCGCCTTCAAAGCGTCTTCGACCTTCACTCCCCGCCTCTTCTTGCATACAGACGTATGACCAGGAGGCAGCCAGTGGCCTCAGTGAATCTCGGTACAGCCATATCAGTCATTGGGTACACAAAGGGCAAGTCTGGCCTGACGAGTCTTTCGAAGACGACATGGATCGTCTGCTCGCAAAGAAAAGACCATCCACGGCGTCCCTTCGCCGGAAACGGTCGGAGGCTAGCGTTGTCACCGCTACGACGTCAAGCGATCTACAAGCAGAAAAGAGCGCTCCATACAAGAATCCAAGTTACGAAGCTATACTTGAAAGGGAAGCTGGCAGCCACATGGACCCATACAAGCCAGGCGTCACAGAGGCAAGCGAGAGGCTTTGTCAAGCTCTACTCGACACTAAGCAAAGCTTGCCGAACGATACTATATTCCGCAATGATATCTTCGACGACAGCTGCGAAAGATTACGTGGCAAAAATGAAGCAAGAATCTTCAAAGACTGCACCCCATTAATCGCTCCTTGGGTTGAAGCGTACGCAACGCTTAGCGCTAATCGCGACCTTGACGTTGCGATTGAAAGTGTTAACGAGGGTTGGAACAGTTCATACCCCGTTACGAAGCCTCGTCCACAGTCAGATTATGCAGTTGGTTTCAGACGATCTGCATTCTCAGAGGATCAGCTTCAGAAACTGCAGCCCTATTTAGGGGACCCTTCATTCTCCTCTTATTTCATGAGCACATATTACATGCACTTTCCGTTCTTTACGTGCGAAGTGAAATGTGGCTCAGTGGGACTTGATATTGCAGATCGACAAAACCTTCACAGTATGACCCTTGCGGTGAGAGGCATCGTTGAACTATTTCGGCTGGCGAATCGCGCTCAAGAGCTTCACCGGCAAGTTCTCACCTTTTCAATCTCTCATGATCACGAGACCGTAAGAATTTACGGACATTTCCCTGTGATTGAGGGAACCAGAGTCACCTATTGGCGATACCCACTTCGTAAATATGATTTTACGGAACGGAAGGGCATGGAGAAGTGGACAGCCTATACCTTTGTCAAGAACGTCTATGACATTTGGATGCCAACTCTCCTCAAAAAGATCTCTTCTGCCATTGACGATTTGCGTCCTAAGCTGGATTTTGAACTTTCCCACAAGCCGGGGGCGCAAATTTCGGAGACCTCTGGACTCTCGCAGCAACTTGAAGATCAAGAGTTGGCGAAGGTACCAGACAGCCAACTCGGTCACATTGATTTACAACCAATCACGCCGGACACGTCAACGCAAGCGGAGAAGCCAGCTCCCAAGAAGAAGAAGAAGAACAATGTTGGCTAGAAGCTTGTTGCCACAAGGAAAGTTACAGAGGACAACCTAAGCGAGGACTTGGATATGCTTTTTGGAAACAAAACCCACGTCAGGCTGTACGAGAATCGCATCGGCATGCTGTCTAATCACCTCCAGGGTGTGATGTGGCTGTTGAGCGGGCGCATTAGAAATGGCTTGGTATTCAATGCAGGTTTGGCGTCTTTGTCGTTAGGGTCTGTTTCTGGTCCCTCCATGAGCGAAGCCCTTGATGATTGGATGGGCAAGGACGGTGGCCCAGAAACGGGTCGAGTCAATGTCATCTCTTCTCTCAATAAGAATCGTGCCAGATCTTGTCCGGTGCATGAATACAAAAGCTAGAGGCCCCGGCCGGTGTGAAACTGCCCATTCAAGCAAAGCATCACGAGAGAATTCCCAAATGAAGTCCTGCTCCAGGTCTTCTCTCACCTGCCGAGGTCGGACTGGAAATCAGTTCGACTTTTGTCGAAAGCCTGGTCGATGTTCGCTTTGAACGTTTGAGCTTCGCTTGGCTGGAGGTTCGTCGGTCTCTTTATCTCGACTGCTATTGCGAACTTTTTCTCTTCGTTTTTCTTTTTCTTTCTTAGTTGACATGTGAACTGCTATTTTCGTTCGCAGACGCTCGTGTCATATTCGTCATCAAGACGTTTCGATGCATATCTTCAGATTTCTTATATTTGGTCATTCCTCATCAGCACGTCTCTTCAGTTCGCTCATGACTGATCGCGTCTTGCAACTGTTTCTGCTCAATGCTTTCGTCGACAACTTCACTATCTTCTGCAAGTCAATGATCGGCCTTGTCGTAGCGGTCTCGACGGGCCAGAGATCTAGCTAGATCGCTCTTGCTTGTCATCTTCTTCATATTGGTCTGATCAAGTGCAATCTCCTGTCGATGCAGTTCCTCAGCTTCATCAAACTTTTCTCGTTTGCTGAGCATCGAAGCCCTGAGATTGTGCAGACTTATAGCTATATCTGAATGGTGCTCTCTGAGCACTTTCTAACGCAGCTTCAGTACTTCTCGAGACACTGTTTCTGCCTGCTCGTACTTGTGTTGTCTGAGCAAGATGTCTCTCAGATATTGCTCATGACAGACAACGTGTCAGGATTTTCCGGGCCGCGCACATTCTGGCTCAATTCGAGGGCCCCTCGTTGCAACTTTTCGGCCTCTTCTAATTTGTCTTGAATAGCATCAATAAAATCAGTTCAGGGTGATATTCTATGGTTTCTATTGGTGGACTAAGCGAATACGCTAAAAGTGGCCTCCCGACAGCAGCTAAAGGGATACATAATTCAATTTTCAAAAGCATCGAGCCAACTCTTAATTAATTCGATTCTTTCTAGACTAACCTCCCCCCCCTGTGTGGCGGAATGCCTCGTGATCTGGAACAATTTGACTTCTATGCATCTCAGCATCCGGACATTCGAACATCGTCACTTCCACACACGGTCGCTTAGTACCTGAGAGGCACGTGTTTTACCACGATAAACGAAGGTACCTCCCTATTCTATTCAAGCTCACAAGGGTGGGGCCGTTATGGGTTGGCCCATCCTCCCTGCAGCTGATGGCGATTTCTGTTATCGAATCACACATTCCCTGACTCAATCAACATTGCACTGTTGAGATCAAACCAACCAGAGCGGATGAGATACCAGATGCTGACATTGCGTGGGCCGAGATGATGGACCGTGCCCCCCGAGAAGTTGCTCGTGAAAACAAATCGAACGTTTCTTTCTCAGAAGAAGCATCGAAACATTGCAAATGCACTACTGCACGAAATCAAAGATCACGAGTATTGTCTGAAAGAAGCGACGATTGTGAAGAGTCGTTGACAATGCATGTAGCGAGATTTTTGATGAAACTCTATGAAATAGTAGACCATAAGCGATAAAAGAGTAGACCATGGTGGAGTAAGCGAACCACGATCGCGATAGAAAGGACACTTTACGTCAGTACAAGTGAGAACTAGAAACGCTGAGGGACGCTGGAAAGAGCCTGGCCTCTGGGAGAGAGTAACTTCTGAGAAGTAATTCCTAGGAAGAATTTCCGAGGAGAATACTCCTGGGAGAGCGTGGCTCCTCAGAAAGAATGATTTGCCGAGAATCCGCTCCCAGGAGAAGATTCCTGGGAGACAGTCAATCCTAGTAAAGAAGGGTCCGGAGGATTTCTCTCCCAGGCACGATTCTCTCCTGGGAACAATTTACTAGGAGAGCATGTTTCCCGGGAACCGCTGCCTAGATTGTCCGGCTCGTAGCTCGCGAAGCGATGGAGGCTGTGTTTCAGTTGCTTCTACCTGGAATTGTCTATTTCTAGCTGAAGTAATTCTGGCTCCCTCTCGCGATATTGTTTCCCAGGAGATTATTCCTAGGAGAGAAGTGCTCCTAGGAACAATCTTCTGGGGAACAATATCGTAAATATTGGTGCTGAATCACCTGTATTTGAAGTAGACGGTTAAGCCTGCTAAACGAGCCTCCATCTTTAACAAAGGAGAGACCCCCGGCTCCCGCCTGCTGCATTTTTGGCAGTCTGCAGTAAAGTACTCCATGGGTTCCTGCCACGTAGAATTTCGCGTGGATTTTAATGAAGAGGTCGCAGAGAAAGCACGCGCTTTTGCTGGAGCAGACCACTGTTGGCCGCCTGATATTAGGGTGCATATCGTAGTAAAAAAGGATCTGTATCTCAGTGTGAATCTTGTATATATTGGGAGATGCGGCCAAGTGCCTGCGAAATTTAGCTTCCGCTGAAGCAAGAGTGATACCTTGCTTCGCCTTGGCCCATCCTTGTGCCGACTTCTTCGTACGTGGCTGAAGAATTCGATGGCCCCCCCGATGCTTCATATGTAGTATATTCA
>JAABUL010003210.1_pt1 | contig 24837 bp, 17 predicted proteins | sample 5559151 | NCBI WGS metagenome assembly JAABUL01 (sample SAMN10711876, study PRJNA513368) | rock metagenome | isolation source: Antarctica rocks | place: Antarctica: Victoria Land, Pudding Butte sud | reverse complement strand
AATTTTGATTTTCGATTTTTGACTTGCGACGCAGTCACCTGTGAAGCTATTGAGTCGAATGAGGGCTTGTTTTGATCGTACGATTGTGCTCTATAACTTGTCGATCGATTTGGTATATCATATGCTTATATTTATGTTGAAATAAATGTGATTAGTCAACATTTCATCATCAAGCAAGATATGTTATTGTTAAACGTTGATCTCTCAAGATTTATCTGAATGAATGATCAGAGTGTTTATTATTATGACGTTTATAAGATGTGTTATCGACTGAGAGATAGCTGAGACATAGAGAAAAAAGATATAAGTATCTTTTATGCTATTGACAAGAAAGAATCTTTCTTGATCTTAAGTATGTCAAGTATGCAATTCAAGCGTATTCAAATAAACATGATTGCAAGAACATGATGTTTCAACGTGAATGAGCACGCATTTGAGTTGTTCTTCGCACAAGCATTTGCAAAAGCTCTACAAGATGAGTCTACTGTGTATGCTCTTGTTATGATCAATGTTGTCGAAGAATCAATCATTGAACATCAAATGAAAGTAATGAATAACGTGATGAGTTGTATCACAAATGCGCTTGAAACGCAGACTTTACTTGTTGAATTAAAAGAATATGAAAATGTATTCTTAATAGAAAGTATCAACAAATTGCTTTTGTATGAAAATCATGATCATGCAATCGAAATTACTGCAAAGTCATCATATGAATCGTTGTATAATTTGTTGAACATAAAGTTAGCAACTCTGAGACAGTATCTAAATGATATTTTAGCGAAAGAATGAATTAAACACTTCGTCAGTTTGACTGACGCGTTTATTCTATTCATTCTCAAAAAGAATGATAGTCTTCATTTATGCATGAACTATCAAGATCTGAATAAGATCACTGTTAAAAATCATCATTCACTGTCTTTAATTAGTGAAACTTTAAACAGACTCAGTAAAATCAAGCAGTTCATTAAGTTAAATCTGAAGAATGTTTATCATCATCTCAGAATTCAACATGAAGACAAGTGAAAAACAACGTTTTGTACTCATTATGATCACTTCAAATATATGATCATATTGTTTAATTTAATCAACATGTTTATCATCTTTCAGACTTATATTAATAAAATCTTAACAGAACTTTTAAATGACTTTTGTGTTATTTATCTGAATGACATTCTAATTTTCTTTGTAGAGAAGACTGATCACATAAATCATGTGAAGCAAATTCTCAAGAGATTAAGAAAGTTCAAGCTATATGCTAGCTTGAAGAAGTGTGAATTCTTCATCACTAAAATAAACTTTCTAGAATTTGTCATATTTATTGAGAATATTTCAATGAACTCAAGTAGAGTAAACATCATTAAAACGTGACTCAGATCGAAGATGTATTGAAAAATACAAGTTTTTCTGAAATTCATCAATTTCTATCAATGTTTTATACATCACTACTTTCAAATAGCAGAGTCTTTAACAAAACTGCTGAAATATAGTGTAAAAGATGTAAAAATGAGCTCATTTATATGATCAAGCAAAGCAAAACAAGCTTTTAATCAGCTTCGCGACGTTTTTATGAAAACGTCTATACTAAGACACTTTGACTCAAAGCAACATATACACATCGAGATTAATGTGTTTAATTATGCAGTCGCGAGTATTTTATCTCAGTCAGATGACGAAGATCAGTGATATTCAATTGCATTCTGATTCAGAATGATGATAAACGTTGAAAGAAATTATGAAATACATGATCAGAAACTTCTAGTCATAGTAATGATGTTTAAACACTGATGACACTATGTAAAAAACAATTATCATACTGTCAAAGTTCTGACTGATCATAACAATCTGAAAAGTTTTATGAATGTTCAAGAATTAAATGAAAGACAAGTCAAATGAGTCATGAGATTGTTGATCTGCAACTTTGAAATAATACATAGATCAGAAAAGACAAACTTGATCAATGCATCATCAAGATGACTTAACTATAAGAATGAGAACATCTTTGCAAATCATTTGCTACTCACTCTGCAACGAAAGCTGACTAGAATAGAAAGCTTAAATAGCTTTATATTCGTAGTAATCAGAGAACTATACTGTATACAAGTGATTAACAATGTCGAGAAAGCATTTATTCACAGTATAAGTATGAACAGATATTCAGCAGAACATGTTGAAAGCAGACTGCAAGATAAAACTCATTGATGAACATAAGTGATTAATGATGTTGAAAAAATGTTCGTTCACAGTGTCAGTGAACGAAAATATTCAGCAGAATATGTTGAAAGCAGACTGCAAGATGAAACTCACTGATGAACATAAGTGATTAATGATGTCGAGAAGATGTTCATTTACAGTGTCAGTGAATGAAGATATTCAGCAAAACATGTCAAAAGCAGATTGCAAGATGAAATTTACTGTATATGAATGATTAATGAAGTCAAGAAGATGTTTGTTCACAGTGTTAATGAAAACATAAGTACGTGTTTAGCAATGCATGTCAGAAGTATGCTGCTGAAGATCATAATTTTAGCAGTGCGAGAAACGCATTTAAATGAAGTACATTTCTTAAAAGATAGAATTTCTCAACTTGAATTAACAACTTCAAAGAGCACAGATGTTGAAACATCAACTCATAAAGATTGCAATGTAGCTGAGAAACAGCTTAATTCTGTTGCTGAAACTGTTGATTGCAGACAACTTATTTCATGTGCAATTGTCAGAGTACTGACAATTCATGAAATGACATACAACTTCAGTAGTAAATTTGTAGTTAAACTCATTAAGATTTTACAGCAAAAAGATGAATTTGCTGTGAGATTAAAAGCAGACGAAACGATGAGTATATGAAAGAATGATGTCGAAGCTTGAACATTAAATAGTCAAGAAATGATAGAGTACAACAAATCATTGTATGTTTCAGAAGATTTTTCTGTCAGAGAAGAGCTGTTGAAACGTCATCATGATAACTTGTTAATGAAACATTTTGATGCTGACAAGATCAGCAAGCTATTAGATTGCAAATATTACTGAAAAAGTATAATCAAGAATGTCAAAGAGTAAAGAAAAAATGTCATCTATCATATGATGAGTTGAAATCATTATCTCGACTCACAGATTCATGAAAAGAAATTATTATGAATTTCATAACAGATCTGTCGTCTAGTAAATGAAAAGAAGTCATGTATAACTTGATTCTCATGATAGTCGATTGCTACATGAAGATGACGCGTTATCTGTTTATAAAGAAGACTCTGACTATTATAAAGTTAGCAAAGTTATTCTTTGAGAAGATTGTTTTAAGATATGAGATATCAAATGATATAGTTATTGATAGAAATAATTTATTTATTAGTGCGTTCTAATCAAAGATCTGCTATCATGTCAAGATAAAATGATGATTAAGCATCATCTTTCATTTGCAAACAGATGATCAGACAGAATGACAGAATCAAACGCTGAAACATTATTTATGAATATATTGTTCAGAAAAGCAAGATGACTGAGCTACACTTCTACTTGTAATTGAGTTCATGTATCATCAGACGAAGCACTCTTCATTGAGCTGTAGTTTCTTTAAAGTCATGTATGATTATAAGTTAATCTTTAACATATGCATTAAGAATGATGCTATGAAAGAAGAAGTGTCAGCAGCAAAAGAACGCGTTGAAATGCTGCAAGATGTGTAAAACACGTTGATGAAACAATAATAAAACGCGATCAATGCTCAGACAAAGTACTATAATTAAAAACATAAGTTTAAGTTCTTTAATATTGATGATTTAATCATGCTATAAGCAAAAAATCTGAAGCAGAAGAAGTTGAGTAAGAAGTTATCAAATAAGATGTTAAAGCTTTTTTGTATACAAGAATCTATAAACAAGCAAATTTATCATCTGAGTCTTTCAATCATTTATAAAGTTCATTCTGTCTTTCATGTATTTCTTTTAAAGTTGTATAATCATAGACTAAATGATAACTTTATACTTGAGTATTTTGCTCTTGAGTTTATTGATGATGAGCAAGAATGAAAAGTAGAAAAGATTCTACAGAAGTGAAAAAGAAAGAGAATCTTATATTATAAGATACAATGAAAAGAATATCTCATTGAATATAATTAATGAATATCAAGCGAAAATATGAAAGATGTCTCGAAGCTTATAAAAGCTTTTGAAACGAGACTGAAACATAAGTGAAAAGCATAATCACTCACTTTCAAGCATAAACTCATTATTAGAAAAGAAGAATTACTGTATTATGATAGTTTTGTTTTCTAATGAGATGATCACATATGTAAATCAACAGACAGAAGAAAAAAGCGTAAAGATGCTTAAATACGTTCAACAAGAGAGTGCAATCATCACGACATAACAAACATCATGCAATCATCACTTCATCAAACATCTTTCACATAAGACAAGATTACAAACTTCTTCTTCTTTTTCATTATTATTATCAGATTTACATTGAGATGCGAAGACAAAGATTCAAAAGACAATAGATTATGCTAAAAATATATCAGAACAATTAGAAATGTTGACAAAATAATATATAATTGAGATTGAATGTATCACAAAGCGCTTTTCATTCAGAATTTCTCTAACAATGTCATTGATAATTATCATCTTTTTGAGAATGAGTTTTTGAATCTTTAGAAACTTGAGTTTATGAGTTTCTTCAAAATGATTCTTTACACAAGTCACTGTTATCAACTTCTTGTAAAGAATTTTCTGATGAGCAGTAAATGTTTTTAAAGCAATGTTCTCTTCTTTATTCTTAATTGCACTATCATGAATATTTTGTAGATGAAAGAATTCATTGATAATCAAAATGCAAATGTTGAAAATTTAAACATTAAATCATGAGTGTTTAGCAAATGTATCAGATAAGTATACTCATTGTGATACAGAAATTCTCATTACTTGCACAGTGAACACACTTCTTGTACATTGTCTTTCTCTGAAAAATGACATTACACAGCAATGCTCTGTTCTCAATGTGTAAAACTCAAGCACACTTTATACAAATCACTTTATTTAAAGCTTCAAGATCAATAATACTTCTTTTGCTGATTCTTACAATTGACAGCTGAAAAACATCAGTAACAACATTAAAAAGTTGAATAAGTGAATCTCATCATCGTTCTTTGATTTTGCAAAGTCTGTGAGTTCAACAAGATCATTAATGAAGCATCAACAATCATTTCTTTTCTTATCATCTTTTGAATTTTCTCTTTGATAGCTGAAATGTACTTGAAAGTTTGAATAGCAGAAGCAATGAGCTTTTGATCAGAATTTAATGACATTTGCATCATCACAAGTAATTCAGCATCAGCAGCATCAGCAACATCATGATCATCACGTCTGATCAATGTCTTTTGAGCAGACTTATGATACTGTTAGTCACAGTAATAGTCATGAAATCTCAAGTTGTAATATCACTTATTTTCATAATGATCTTGATTCAAGCATCAGTTAACTTCATCATTTTACAATTCTCTTTGAGCATCATTGTGCATTCATAATTCATGATCTAGATTTTTTACTCTTACGATACAAATATACTTAAAGTCTATCAAAAGTAATTATACAATAATAAAAATATGATTATAATTGAAGAAAGATGAAGTTGATGAAAATAAAAAGTTGAAAGAAACTGAAAAAGTGATAAACAAATCAACAATTATTATTCACTCTTGTTTATATTCTATCATCTCAACAATATCATTTACTCAAAAGATAAACAATGTTTATGCACTATTTACACGTCATCATTGCTGTCATTTACATCAATTACACATCACATATACTATTTATAATGTCATCTACACGCATTATAATTGAAGATGAATCATCATTCAATTGAAAGTTTCTCTTTTTCTTATTTTCTCACAAAGATTTGAAGATTTTTATCGAGAGCTTCTAAAGCAAATCAATGAGTGTGCATCATTATTTATTAAAATAAACAAAGACATTAATTATTAAGATTGAGAATGAACTCACTTAGAAAAGAAAACAATTGTCATGATGAATTGACACATAGAAATTAGATCAAAGACTAAAGTCAAAGACTAAGTTGAAAATCAGATCTGAGTTAGCTCTGAAACTTTATGACTTTGTCAAAGCATTGTTTAGACTACGTCATATCTTTGACTTAATATATCATGAGTTATGTTGTGCTTAACTTGACAATGCTTAACAAACTTTTTATAGTCGATCAATTTTCTCTTGAAATATTGAGAGTTTCTTAATAATTAACTCTATCATAATATATACTCATTCTGTGTCTGCTTAGAATATCACATTGTCATATCACTTTTATAAAAAAATAATTTATTTCTTCATTAAGTGCATGCAGTTTATGACTATGACACTATCTAGACGTTGTATGTATGCTAAATTACATGTAATCTAGTCAAAATCACTGCAATATATCTTCTCATTGATCAATCACATCGATAGTTTGCGCATACGAGCGTGTGAGCTGTCTATATAATCAAGTGATCATATAAACAACTCAAGATTGTGAAAGTTGATCACTTCAATGTAAGCTTTCAACTTGTCTGTATGATCATCAAGCTACGCGAGCTAGATGAGCTTTGATCTATGTAGATGAAAGCTGATCACTTCGACGTGAGCTTTCAAGTTCGCTGTATGATCACTCAGCTGAACGAACTAGATGAGTTTTGATCTATGTATTTGCAATGCATGTAAATCGATCAGAAAATCGAAAAATCAATTGATTTACTGCGTTGCACAAATGTGTATATGTGCAAAAGCTGAGTTGTGCTTTTGAAATGACTGTGTGAATGTTGTATATTAGTTGCAACGCATGCGCAAAGACGTTGCTGTTGTTCTGTGTATATGAGTAAAGACTGTGTCATGTCTTTGCAATGTATGTATTTGCGATGTATGTAAATCGCTCAGAAAATCGAAAAATCGATCGATTTACTGCATTGCATTGATGTATATATGTGCAAAAGCTGAGTCGTGCCTTTGCAATGACTGTGTGAATGTCATATATTAGTTGCAGCACATGCGCAAAGACGTTGCTGTTGTTCTATGTATATGAGCAAAGACTGTGTCATGTCTTTGCAGTGTATGTGATTGCGATGCATGTAAATCGATCTGATAAAGCGAAAAATCGATTGATTTACTGCATCATGCAAACATGTAGATGTGCAAAAGCTGAGTCGTGTCTTTGCAATGTGTGTATGTGATGTATATGAGTTGCAGCGTATGCGCAAAGACGTTGCTGTCGTTCTGTGTATATGAGCAAAGACTGTGACATGTCTTTGCAATGTATGTGATTGCAATGCATGTAAATCGATCTGATAAAGCGAAAAATCGATCGATTTACTGCATCATGCAGACATGTAGATGCACAAAAGCTGAGTCGTGTCTTTGCAATGTGTATATGTGTGACGTATATGAGTTGCAGCACATGTGCAAAGACGTTGCTGTCATTTTATGTATATAAGCAAAGTCTGTGTTGTGTCTTTGCAGTGTATGTGATTGCGATGCATGTACATCGATCTGATAAAGCGAAAAATCGATCGATTTACTGTCTCATTCAAACGTGTAGATGTGCAAAAGCTGAATCATGTCTTTGCAATATATATGTGTTTATTGTATATGAGCTCAACGTGTGAATAAAGCGCTGTTACTGCTCTGTGTGTGATTGCGCTGCGTGTAAATCGGTCTGAAAATGCGAAAAATCGATTGATTTACTGCATCATGTCTGTTTGTATGTGCGCAAAAGCTGAGTCGTGTCTTCACAATATATATGTATATGTCATATATGAGCTCAACATGTGAATAAAGTGCTGTTACTGCTCTGTGTGTGATTGCGCTGCGTGTAAATCGGTCTGAAAATGCGAAAAATTGATTGATTTACTGCATCACATCTGTCTGTATGTGCGCAAAAGCTGAGTCGTGCCTTCGCAGTATATATGTGTATGTTGTATATGAGTTGCAGCATGTATGCAAAGACGTTGCTGTTCTTCTGTGTATATGCAAGCTTCAACGCGTCAATGATCATGTTGTTATTGTCTCGCTTTTTGACTGTGTGTGAGCTCAACATGTGAGTAAAGCGCTGTTACTGCTCTGTTGATGTTAATGAGATTATTCAGCTCTTCTGACAAGCATAGCTTGCAGAAGATTCGTAGTCAGCATCTTATACAGATAAATCTCGTTGTCAATCTATCACTCTTATAAATTTTGTTTATTCATTTAGTAAATCTAATCATCACAAATTGCAAATGATTTTTTCTCATGATAAAAGAGAAATTTATCTTATTTTAAACATTAAGAATAATTCATTTAATCTTAATAAAAGTTCATTGAATCTTTATCAATGTTGAATGAATTATAAGTCTTGTCATCAATTCTTGAGATTTCTCAATTATGACATGATTTCACTATGTCATTTTATACTGAGAGTCTTAAGCATGAACATGTTCTTTATGAGCATTTTACATAATTTCTTCAATAATCAGCTGCTTGAATCAAGTATCACAAAAAGTCTGAAATCTACAATCATTGTTTGCAGCAAACTGAATTGTAAAAAGAAAGTGAATAAACTTTTCTGCATGCATTTCTTTCAATACTGTTTTTCATTCATGCTCGTTGCTGATATATATTCTTGCAAATTCAGCTTGATTGTATATCATCATATTTGTGACACAGTTGTAATTTAGCTTGTTCTCAATCAGCTTTATAAATCTGTTGTATTTCATGTCATCAATGCAAATCAAGTTCTTCACTGATTCATGTTTAAGAAAATCTTATGATTTGCAACATATGTTACAATTGAGATCATAATTGATCTGTATTATGAGAATTTTGACTGATCTGACTGATACTGATTGAGATCTTTTGAAGTCTCGTTCGTTGCAAACAACATAACTTAAGAGATGTGAGTGTGTTTTCAGTTGAAAAAATGATGAAGAATTGTACTTGAAATTGTTTCATCATGTTTCTCTGACTTTGAATCATTTTCTTACATTGTAATTTGATCGCTGTGTCATGAACATTAACATAGAATTACTTCTTGATCTTGCAACATCATTGAATATAATATGAAACTCATGATATATGACTTCAAATGTCGATCTCATGATCTTTTTTGACTTGTTTATATTTAACTTTCGTTTTATAAGCTGAAGAAATTTCATCTGATTTCATATTTGCATCTTCAATTACATGTATTCAGACTTGTCAATGTTGAGTTCTTTTTTCACTCTGTTTATCAATCATTTGTAATGTATATACTTTTTACATGACATTTTTGACAATGCATTCATTATACTAAAGAGAAGACTTGATGTTTGTTGAATATTTTCATGTCTGTGACTAATGACTGCACTTATCACAAAAAACTTTAGCATCAGCGATTCATAACTTCAGAATTTGATTGATGTCACACTTGCTGCATCTTGTTCATGTGATAATTGATGTCAGCTTTCAATGATTTACTTACTGCTTAAGTTTTCAACTAAATTTATAATAATAATAATAATAATAATAAATTCATACACTCTTATGACATCAATTAAGTCGACTCATGAAGAACTCTATGCTATCTATATCAAGTGAACAAAACTTTCTGAGATAGAAAATCACTCGCTGTTTATACAACTGCTTCACGCATTTGAAACTATCATTATAAGACTATGTATCAAATTAGTTCACGTTGATTGCATGTTAGAGAATGAGTGACTTAATCACTTTAAATTGCTTCAGAAGCTTCGTTTTCATCATCATTCTTGCAGCTGCTCTGAAACTCTTCGTGATAGCAACGATTATTCAATAGTTCAAGAAGTTAACGTCTTATAGCATTCTTGATCGCAGATGCAATCAGTTCAAGCAATGCATGAGTACATGTTTCGTTATCTGATGATTTCAGTTGCAGTTGCATTGCACACTATCTGCGTCTGAAACGTTTCTGAAATGCAGATAAACATTCAGATCTATGCGTTCAATTCTGATATAAGTGATGAAAGTACTTTCAATCTTCTGAAAATTATTTTGCATCTTTATTGTTTTGTTGAACAGATGCAATCTTTGTGTTGAAATGACGTGAACATCTGCAATGCATTTTCTATATTTTTCTCATCATTACTTTCACTGACTTCTGTGATACTGCATTATTGCGATGCTGTCACTAGTTGAAATCGTTGCAGCAAGAACTAATTGTTCATGTCTCAACTATATTTTCGCGTTTTCTTGAATTAAGTTGTTCAGAAGCGTCACTTTCTTAATGATGAAAAAGCGAGAAATGATGTGATTGACATTCATCAGATGAGTGTGTATCAGTTTGCATGCTTATTTGATTTTCTGTGTACAATTGTTGACTCAACTGCGTAATGTGATCTTGTCTTGCAGCATGTTCAGATGAACATGCAGCGAGCTTGTGTACATTTCTGCTTTCAAAGTCTCAATGCTTACTCTTTTGAACATTTCTGAAACGTGATGCAGAGTCTGATTCTATAGTGTTTTAAGTCTGCATTCTTTGTCTGACAGTTTTCTTTCTTTTTCTTGCTGATGTCAGACTGATGCTTCAAATGCAATTTCTGATCTTATTACTGCTGAGTATATTTATCTTGCTTTTGTGAAGATTATCTCTCATGTGAAGACTTTGAGTCGACTAAGTGCTAGCATTCATGTGACGTGATTTGCTTCGATTTGACGAAGATGCATGTCTCATCACAATTTCATGTTCAGTTGTACTTTCAGAACTTGCATGTCTGATTTCAACATGATGACTGAGCTTTCTATTTATATGCTAGTCATCATGTCAAATCTCTTTGATTTTCTGATGAAGTATGTAAGTTCATACTTTTCTGATGCGAATGTTGCATCATGAGTGCAAGCTCATTTCATGCAAACGTTGTGCATTCTGCTCAGTGTTTTACAAATTTCTTCAATGAATTTATCATATGTTAGAATGTTAATGTTATTTATGAAGTCAAGCACTTCGATCTTAATTTTCAGTGCTTTGCACTTCTCAATCAGACTTGCGTTGAAGAATAGAAAGAGAATCAGTGAAATGAAAGATTTCTGCAATATGTCTGCATTTATCTTACGCATGTCACTTATTTATCTATTGAAAATATGTTGTATACATTGCATGCAACATACATAAAGCATGATCTCTATGCTGATTTTCTTCTTAGACTTGAAAGATTACTCAAAGAGTTTTCTTGTGACAGATTTACAGTTCAAGATGAACAAGATTTTTTACTGCTCAGATTTCAACAGTTTACTTCTTAAGCATGAGTTGCAGATGTTTTGTCTGTGATATGCATATGTATTGCAGTCAATTTCTTCTTTAATCACATTAACATGCGCTACTGTTCTTTCAAACTATACAGATGATGTTTTCAACTAGAAATTAACTTTATCATCAAGACATTTGAGAGTCAAAACTCAGTGAAGAAATGAGATTCTTAAGATCAACAATTGTTGTCATTGTATATCATGCTTTGCAGACGCTCACTTCGCTTGTTAAACATGCAACTCATCTGTTTCGCGTTATCTGTAGAGATCTTTCTCATGCAAATCGATCATGTTTTGCAGAAATGTTCATATGCTACACTTTTAATCAGACAATGTAGTTCGATCATTCTTTACTAATTCGCTTGTATCTCTCTTTTTTTAACAAAGTCTTTTCATCAGTGTATTGCTTATGTATAGAATGTCTGTGTCTGAATGTCTGTTAAACAATATTAATGAGATTCTCAAGTTTGCTCATATTGAACTTAATGAGTCTTGTGAGTTGCTCATGTCGTAGTAACAGACACGCAGTCTTAACAAGATTTATACATAGTTAGCATGTAAATCTAAAGAATATTCGTAATTCAAGTTCTTTCTGCTAATCATTCTTAACAGATCAAACACGAGAATGTTCTGTCTCAGTTCTTGTTGTCACGACGATAAAATACTGAATTGAATGATTTTCATAAGCGATTTTCTCGTAGTTCTGCGTTCTATTTGACTTTCTCATCTGCGTGCAGATTACTTATAGCATGTGCATTGAGATTATCAAAGTCTGCGTGATCGCGAAAACTCTGCACGCGATCAACGCACAGCACTTCATCATCATGCAACGCTTTAATGTCATTCAAACTTTTGATAATCTCTAGACTTTACTGTAGCTAAACAGTAGATTCATAGTCAGCATCGCATACAGATGAGTTTCATCGCTGATCACAACTAAATTTATGAAATACATATAAATTATCTAGAATTTATTACTGAGTTACTCACACTTTTTTATAATACAATCGCTTGCAATCATTAAGTCAATTTTCTTTCAGATCAATTCATTAATACAATTGACTTTGATTGATTGACTTCATGATATCAAATTTGTAACTCATGATACTTTTGCAATAAGCAAAGCTTTGTTTGCTACATATATTTCATAAGAACAAAGCTTTTATGAAATTAAACTTTGACTTTAATTCTCATCAATTCATAGCTGAAACTTCTGTTTATCAAGAAGAATTTGATTAAGCAAAGTCAAAAGATGATTATATTTCTTAGTTACTTAATTGTGTAGCATCATTGACTTCAATGATTCTGTATATGTTTTGAAACATAAATATAATACATATACATTGTTTGATTTTTGTCTGCAATGAGATTGAGTCAGTTTCAAATATCTTCAGCTTTTGCATTTAAAGTAGTATTCTGCTACTTTTGTCTTTTTATGCAAGAAATTCTTCTCATATATCAAATTGTTTGAATTTCAGTCGCTGAAGTTATTAATGTAGAAGAACTTGTTTTTATTTGACTTGCTAGAAATATCATTTGCTGATACAATATGCACACTTTTCAGAATTGTATGCAAATGAAAAAATCAATTAACTTCAAAAAATGAGAATTTTTGATGTTATTTTTAGATCAATGCTTTATCTTAATCATTTCATGCACAGCATGTTGAGTTTTCTCATTGCAAGATTTAAGTAGTTCAACAAGAATGTTATTATATCATAGCTCATTATTCTTGTTGTCTTGAGACAACAAATTTATAATGAAAAGAATAAGTTGTAACTGATCAGACAGTCAATCATTTAGCAGAGTTGAGATTTCAGTCATCTTTTTCGATCTTTTCTGAATCAGAACATAGTTACGTCTTCAAACTCTCTTCTTTTTCTGTCAGTTCAATGAGTAATATACTTTATCACTGACAAGATTCTTTAAGTCATCAACGTCTTTTTCATCTCATTTTCAGCATTGAAGTGATTCATGAATGCTTACGTAGTATGATTTTACTCAGATTGAGTCTTTTTTCTTTTTATCTAACTCTTTATCTGATACAACTTTCTTATTGACTATGTTGCAACACTTGCACATGAAGACTGTTAACACATCAAGAAGCTTTTTTATGTTTAGAATCTTGATTAAAATCAATGCATGACATCATAACTTTGAATTGAGTTTTGTCTCTTGTATTTGATTGCATTGTTTGTAAATGAGTGCATCTTGAATTTTATGAAGACTAAAGACATGACTGAATCATATTATCATAACAGTCAATGCATGCTTATTAATCTTGCTCTGTCTTGTATTTCTGTAAAGAAGAATATCTTTCATTGCAAGAAGATTCAGATGTCAAGTATTATGATGCAATAACTGTTTTTGAAACATTTTTCATTTATTGATGCAATCGAAAAAGATCTTTATTAAATGCTTGTGTGCAATCTCACTATGCTTTATATTGAAATTATTAGCATTATTATATCTTTGAATCTGACTTGCATAATGTGTCATTGCATGTAGTTTTGAAATGTTAAAATGATCAATGTCTGTATCTGAATGCTCAGATTGCAAATGACGAAAAACATTCTTTAGCTTGTTCAATTGAAAAAGTGCATGTTCAAGATATCAAAAAGTTTATTCATCATGCAAATGATACTGAGCAAGTATCATGAAGTTTATCACTGCTTAAGCAAAATGAATCGCTGTAGATGCTCTTGTGATCAGAAGCAATGCAATGACTGATATAAGTTGATATACAATCAACTTTCAATCTGCATCAATTCATTACTTAATCATATTGTACTTAATAAATCTCTTCATGTCTTTAAATGACAAAATGACGCGAAATCTTTGATTCAGCTGAGCTGTTTCTGATGCATCGTTTAGAACTAATCTAATTTCTTTTCTTTTTCAACTTGTATAAACACTCTTGTTGATGATCTGACTGAATCATAACATCAGATATAAAATGATTCTTTTAAGTAGTTAATATAGCACATTTATCATCATTGTCTCATGAATATTGATAAACATATGTGATCATGCAAAGTTTTTCATTGAATGTATTCAAGCAAAGTCATTCTTGATCATATTGTTCTTTCTTTGTTGTCTTTGTTGATTTTTAGTGAATGCATGCATTTGAATTGATCATGTTTTGTTTAAATTTTCATGCTCATGAGATGATACTTGACAGATAAAGCATTGTTGATTCATCTTGATGTCTGTGATTAATACTTGTTTCTCGTAGTTCATTATGAACTCGACAATTATTGAATAACATTGTCTTATTTTATTGTTCATGCAAAGAACAGAAATGTTGTTTCTGAACATAGTTTCAATGACTGTTACATGTGAGATCATGTATTAATGCATGATGATACATGTTTAACGTACGCTTGAATATGATTGATAATATCATGTGTCAAATCTTTGACTTGATATCATCATCATTATTGTCAACTATGAAAAGAAATTTCAGAAGAATTAATCTCAATCGTTTTTGAGCATGTCTTGTGCATCGATTTAAATTTTCTATTGTTAAATATATAAATCATGCAGATAAATTGCTTTGATGCTCAGTCAAGACTGTCTTATCAATGAAAATTAACAGTGATATCATGATAGCATCATCAGAAAGCTTCTTCTGCGTTTCTCATCATCAATCAGCAGTATGCATCTTGTTGTAGATTCAAGAGTTGTTGACATTATAATGTTGAATGAATACGTAAATCAGCTCATCTTAAAATGATGAATGATTCAACAAGAATCGAAGTGTCTCAATGATGTCATAATATAAAATGCAGTGCTGCTTTTCTTAAACTTCTTCGTAACTGAATTTGACTGTGAATATTCAAGAATGTCATTCATCATTTTTAACATTATACAAAATTTAATGTAGAAGTGTCAATCACTTGTTTACATCATGAAAGCTGACATGTTGATGTAAGACTCACAAACGCAAGTCTTGAAAAAATCAATTAACATTGTCTTTGATAATCTTTATTTAATGAAGTTAATGAGTGAATGCATAATCTGCTTTGCATTGAAATGAATAGTATTGATTGTTGTTTATGTTCTTAATCATTTGAGAATTCAAACTCAACAACTTTGATATTTTCTTTGACATGTCAACTGTTGTTTTGACATCATGATCAGTTGTTTCAACAAAGATTTCAACTCGCAACGTTGATGATGTAAAGAGAAGTTCAATCTGAAGTTGTATCATTTCAATTCTTAATGATATATGTTTTATATTCTGATTTAAATCAGCGCTATTAATCTCAGTGTTCATATGCTCTTCTGCAAAATCATTTATTAACATATATTCTTGATTCTCGTCTTCAATGTTCATCTGAACATTTTCATTGTAAGAATCATTCAAGTTTGAATCTCATTTTGCAGTTTCATAATCACGTCAGATGAGTTGCATCAAATCGCATGATGATGATTCTGATGATGATGATAAATTTTGTCAGAAAATCTTTTGCGATCGATCATGCAAGCGAACATGACAGTGATGAAGATGATGTTCAAGCTCGCTGATGTTGTTTATCTTTATTTCACATGAAGAACATACATGTTGCATTATCTGTAAGTCTTTGATTAGTGTTTTTATATAACTTGTATGAAGTAATGATGAATTGTAATGATTCTTTACACTTAACTGTTTATCTGTGCATGAAATGTCAATAACAAGATGAATCGAAAAATGTCAATTGCAAAGTCAATGAATCACGTTTATTCAGAAGTTATCAACTTCAATTTGAGTTCAATAATTAATATATGTAAATTATATTTAGCTAAATTGTAAAGAGAATGAAATCAATCACTTGAACAAATATCATCACTATTCTCATAATTTAGTCATTGTCACTTAAGATGCAATCATTTAAATCTCTTATGAGATGAGAGTAATGATTGTTAAAGTGCTATATATCTTAAGTTGAAGCAATCTTCAAAGTTTACAAACTTTATCTTGTCGTCATCATCTATCTTGCTCTTGTCATGACTTGATGAGCAATTCAAGAGATATATGACTATGCATTTATCTTCTTCATCTTTATTTGAAACTCTCTGATAGTATGTCAATTGCGCTTAAACTCATCATTGCTTCTTCTAAACTTATCATAAGTGTAAGACTGCTTAGATTTTATAGTTGTCACTATCTGATGTACAATGAAGATTGAGAAAGTTTAAGTATTGAAGACTAAAGACTTAAACTTAAATGAAGAAATTAACTAATCAACAAACATAAAGATGAACTCATCAGTCAAATAAGTAACAGTAATGAGCGAAGATGATTATTGATGATGAGATGATATTGAAGATGATGTAGTTTTGTTTCAAAGAATTCTTCATCTGATGATTCTTCATATGACGTTGATTGTTTGTTTAAGTGACGACAAGAATTTTGATGCATCTGATGACACATCTCAATTGAACTCATTTATTACTACTGTTAATAGTTAGATCATGAGTTCAATTACAATGTGCATATTAATGAATTAAATGTTGCTGCATACATCAACTTTAATGAAAACATACTTGATGATGTTGCACTATAAACAGTGTCTGTAATGAACTGATTGCTTGATAAAGACTTCAATTTCATCAATGAATCTTCATTTCTTAAGAATGAATGAAGTCATTTAATGACTAGACTGAATGAAGAATTGTTGCAGTCAATCTCTTTATCATCTTTTGCAATTACTGTTGCACAATATTGTATCATTTTTGATTCTATTGCTTCATGAGAATGATTTATATCTTAATGATAACAGATGCAAGTGAAGTTTTTACACTGCTTATGACAACATGTCAGAATCATGTTTAAATGATACAATCAATGAAGATCAGAATTGATAGTGCTTGATCTTTAAAAATAGCTATAACTGAATATTAAGAATACAGAAGAAGATTGATACAAAAGCTTTTATTTATGTAATGTTCAAAGACTGCGCTAGACTCAAAAGAAATGTGTTTATGACATGAAAAGAATATGATGTAAATAAACAAGATGTTGGTGAAAGAAAAGAGTGTTGAGAAAGAAAAAGAATGTTAAGTCATATCTGAGTCATATTTGAGTCATATCTGAGTCAAATCTGACTAGCTCGCTGATTAGTTCTAATCATTACGCAAAGAACTCGCTAGCGTTCATTGCAAATTGATTAAAGCTTCAGTCTTGTTCAGTCTTGATACACTCGTAACATTACTTCTCTCTTTGAAAATTCATGTTTGCATGAATGTAGTTCATTTGCTTACTTTTGTTGATAGTTATTTTGATATTTAGCGCGATTTGTTCGAATATAGCTTATGAAATTCATTCAAAACTTTCTCTGAGTTATTGAATTTCTCTTTATCAACATAGTATCATTCATCATTTCTATTTAGATCTGTTCATTTTACTTTGTACTGTATTCAATCTCAATAACGTTTGAAGTTCAATATATCATTTATCTCTCAATGTTCATCATCTTCAATAGTGATTGATTTAAGTGATTCTGAATGCTGTTCTGATAAAAAGTCTTTTGAATATAATTGCAGTAGCTTTGAGCTGAACATTGAATGCAAATGCTTTATGCTGACAGATAAATAAAGATGATAGAAGATACTCACTTTCGCAGTGATTTGATAGAGACTCAGCTGTTTGTCTTTCAAATCTTTGCAGAGTCTCGTTGTCTTGACGTTTCTGAAAGATAGTTAAACTCAGTCATCTACTTCATAGATGACGTCTCGTCTATGTTTATTGATCTGAACTTCAATGATCAGCTTCGTCTTTTTCAATTGTTGACGATTGAAGCTCAGTAGCTCTTTCATTTGAATGACAATATCGTCTGCTTTTCTAGCTTCAAGTCGTTCACAAGTTGTTTCGTAGTCAGTCATATCTGAATCGAAACTCATTCGAGAGTGAAATTCTTTATTGAAGTAGAAGAAGATCATTGAAGTGATCGAGAAGATATTGAAATTGTCGCTGAATTTCACCATAGATATTTATTTGACTCAGTTGTTCTGCATGTAATTGCAGTAGATTCTAAGTTCGCGTTCAACGTCTTGATTGACTCGTTTCGATTGATCGTCGATCTCAGAATGATAGACTGTGAATAGACTAGCTGTGATTCTCAGTCGTCTGCAAAGACTCTTTTACATAGTTGATATGAATTGAGAGTCTCTGTTCGAAACAATAGAACTGAGTAAATCATGCAGTCGATAAACGTTTCATAGCATGATTCAAACCGTTTCTTCGACTGAGATGTTATCGTCTTCTCAATGACAGAGAACATAGTGACGTTCTTTGATGAGACGACATATAATTGTGCAAATGACGTTATAGTCTTCTGATAGAGATAGCTCAGTAATGAAGTTCATAGTTATATCTTTTCAGCGTTCTTGTGAAATGAGTAAAGAATGATGAAGTTCATTGATGTTATTTCTAGAAGCTTTGCTTCGCTGACAGGCATGACAGTTTCGAATGTACTGTCTGACTGTGACTCAATGATCTGATCAATAGTAGAATCGTTGAATTAGATCAATAGTTCATCTATTGTTGAAGTGAAAGATTAAGGGCTGATCATGAATTTTCTGCAGCAGTTTCGTATGCATATTCTCGAAAACCCACAGTAAGCCTTTTCTAAATAGAACGTCGTCAATGATTTCGCAGTCTTTCAATTTAGTGATATGAAATTTGAGCTTGTTTTCGTTCATAGCTTGTCTATATTCGCTGCAGAGCTCATCAGTTTGATTGATCATACATACTCATTGATAGAGATTTGCTTTCGATTCAACAGATAGAACATCAACTCTATCAAGAGTCAGAATAGTTTGAAAACGATCTTCAAGACGCTGAGCTGATTCAGAGACGTTCGCTAGAAGCATTCTGATTAGAGCATCGACTTTAATGTTCATTTTGTCTGATCTAAAGATGATCTGAAAGTTGAACTTTGATAGAACGTTCAGATAGTTGACTTGTCATTGACTCAACTGTTTGTTTTTCATGAAGATCTTCAAAGTCTGATGATCGATGAACATCTGAATGAGTAGTTCAGTGCATTTCAGCTCAAGTCGTCAGTGTTCGAAGCATCGAATAATGACTAGTAATTTCTTGTCATAGATGTGGTAATTGATTTCAGCGAGAATCATGCTTTTGCTGTAGAAGATCATCGAATGAAGAACTTTCTCGTCATCATACTGAGATAGTATTTCACCTTTTACATAGTTCGAAGCATTGATCTTCAGAATAGCTTGTCGTTTGAGATCGAAGTGACGAAGTACTGAGGTTGAGCTGACTTGTTTCTTTAGATTGTCAAAGACTTGAACACAAACATTGTTTCAAACAAAAGACGTGTTTTTTCTAGTCAGCTGAGTGAATGATTTGACTAGCTTCGAGAAGTTCTTAATAAAACGGTGATAGAAGTTAACAAATCTCACGAAGCTTTGAATTTCTTTTAGATTGATCGAAGTAATTCAGCTGACTATGACTGTCACTTTGCTGAGATTCATACGAAGATCTAGTTCTGATACGATGACTTCTAGAAAGACAGTCTCTTCTACATCGAATTTGCACTTTCGAATATTCATCTGCAGTTCAGCTTCGCGTAGTCGACTCAATACTAGTTTGACGTGATCTCTATGTTTCTTTTTCGTTTTGCTATAAATGAGAATGTCATCTAGATAAACTTGGCAAAAGTCGTTCAGAAAGTTTCATAGAACGTCATTCATATATTGCTGAAATGAGATTGATTCGTTAGTCAGTTCAAAGAGTAGCATCTTATATTTATATGCTTCTAAAGCAGTGATAAAAGTGATGTAATTCTCGCTATCAAGATGCATTTGAAGTTTGTTGAACGCTGATATGATATTCAATCTAGTCAGATGCTTGCAACTCACTATTTTATCAATGATCTCGTTTATCAGCGATAGAAAATACCTATTTCTTTTGAAAATGACATTTAGCTTTCGATAGTTCACGCAGAATCGAAGATCTTCATTTGCTTTGAGAGCAAATAGAACGGGAAAGAAATAGAAGATCTGGCTAGAAGTGATGAATTTCTTCGACAAATTCTCGTTTAAGTACTTCTTTATCTTCAGAAGTTTGACAGAGAACATTCAATAGACTCGACAGCGAGAGAGCGTTGAATCACTGATGAGCTCAATTTTATGATCATAGAAGCGATGAGAAGATAGTTTATTCAATTGAGCTCGATCAAAAACATTTAGAAACTCATAATATTTTGATGACAGCTTCGCTTTAATATCTTTCAAATTCTGAGTCGTTTCATTGATTAAAGAGACGTTTAGAGCGTTCAAATCGCACTGAGTATTGTACGCGATTTTTCTATTGATGTCTGTCATGAATAGAGCAAAGACTTTAGTCTGATTCTTCTTTGAACAATTCAACAGTGTTTTGAACGAAGCTGCGTTTATGCTTCGAATCAAGAATGACTCTTTCTGAGCAGTGATTGAAACGAGTCGTTTGAGCATCATAGAAATCTTAGTCTGAGTGATTGAAGAAGACGAAGTTGATCGTGATCAACTTGAGTGCTTTAAATTGAGAGAAATCGAAAAAATTGAAATAGAAGTATTCAATTGATTCGAAAAAACAATGACGTCATTTCGCATATTCAGTAATATTTCGTTTTTGTTCATTCAGAGCTTACTCAATATGACTTCATGATAATCAATATCAGCTATCAACATTGATACAGTCAATTTCTTATGACTTTCGATGATGAGATTGAATAGAATTTTATGAGTGATGATCTTCTTAGATATCTTTTCATCATAATCTCTTATTAGCTTCTCTTTTGCCAGAGATATAAATTGAATTTCTAGTTTCTTGCATACTCTATTGACTAGGTTAGCGTGTATGAGCGTATGAGCGACTGAATCACTGTCTATTAGCGAACGAAGACTGAAGAATTGATTCTGCGAGATGAGATGAGCATCAATTAGAAATGACTTTTCAAAGTAATTTTCTTCTGGTAAAATTTCATCTAGTTTGCACAAAGATATAATCTTTACTTCTTCAGTCACTTTTGAAAAGATGACTAGTTTTTTGAATCGAAATTCGAATTAAAATCGAACTCGAAACGATCGTATTCATTGTTCACTGCATTGATTCTGATAGATTGATCAGAGCACTCTCTAGAGCTATGACCTGATTTATGACATATGAAACAGGTTTCAACTAGAACGTCTGCTTCTTTGACGCTAGTTAAAACTGCGTCACACGACTTTAGATGATCAGGTTTTGAATGATTGACTGACTGAGTAACAACAGCTTTATGAAAGATGATCTTTGACAGATCATTGACATGTTTGATGAGATTGACTTTGTTCTTGATTTCTCGAATGACTCGCTGATCATTATTCAAATGAATCAGATAGAAATGAATCTCTTTGAGAGAATTGAGTTGAACTAATTGATCTATTCAAATGAATTGAAGACGAGAGTTTATTTTATCTTTCAGATCAATGATCAGTTGCTTTTCGTGATACTTCAGATAGAAAGATAATCGTTGAAACTGAGTGTAGAACTCGCTGAACTTCTTTGATTCTTGAATCAAGTTGTAGTATTTTCTACGAAAGTTGACTTTCTTATCTGAATCATTGAACAACTCAGCTAGTTCTTTCAAAAGATCATCGACAATCTTATAAAGATTGACACAGTCACGTTCGCGTCTAGATTGAGTGACATCAGCTGCGTCATCGAATAATCTGAAATGTACATAGCTCAGTTTGACTCGTTCATTTGAAAAAAGGTCGACGTTGATCTCTAGTTTATTCCGAATTTTGCCGTATCAGTTTTTCCAAGTAGAATTCTTTTCGTCAGTAAATCAGGAAAAATCAGGTATTTTCTGAGATCTAGAACGCTCAGAGTAGGTGAAATCAGAAGAAGTGATTTCTTTAGTTTGAAGTCTAGTCTTCAACTCTTTGATTTCGTTGTCTCGTTGATTACTCAGCTTGTTGAGTCGATTCATTTCTCTGTCGAGAGTCATGCATCGAGTCTTTCAGTTTTCGATAGAAACAGAGAGTATTACTGTTTCAGCAAATGACTCGTCGTCTTCACTGATGAATGATTCAACACTAGAGAGTTTCGATGAATCAGCATCAGGAATTTGAAAGAAGCAACTTCGAAATTCTTTGAAACGTTCTTCAATAGATGAACGTTTTGACATGATGAAATTTGAAGAAAGAACAAGATTAAGCGAATGACGATGCTCAACAGTATTAATGAAGACGTATGATCAAGTGTTTAATCTTCAGGAAAGAATGTTGTTGATTAAAGAGATATTTTTGATTTGTGAGTTTTTTGAGTGATTCTCAAGCAATTCACGAAGATTCTTTATCATCAATTCTCTTAATCGAATTGAACAGCTTATTTTCACTCGTCTGTTTCACAAGAATGAATTGATTCTCTTGATTGAGTGAACTTTGCGTACTTAGTGAGCGATAAGTTGTCTAGCAATTCAAACAGTCTTGTCATTGATTCTATCAAACTCTCTAGTGTTGTTCAGTCTTTTGATTGCGTCGATCATCAGGTAAACGAATTTCTTTAGACTCGTTCTGTCTGTACGAGTATGTTGAATGAGTAATGAGATCAGTATCGTGTGATTAATGAATTCTTAATATAATGTCAAAATCGTGTCTAAATAAGTCAATCAGCGAAAGTCAGGGTTGAATAGTGCTTGATCTTTAGAGATAGCTATAACTGAATATTAAGAATACAGAAGAAGATTGATACAAAAGCTTCTATTTATGTAATGTTCAGAGACTGCGCTAGACTCAAAAGAAATGTGTTTGTGACACGAGAAGAATGTGATGTAGATGAACAAGATGTTGGTGAAAGAAAAGAGTGTTGAGAAAGAAAAAGAGTGTTGAGTCATATCTGAGTCATATCTGAATCATATTTGACTAGCTCGCTGATTAGCTCTAATCATTACGCAGAGAACTCGCTAGCGTTCACTGCGAATTGATTAGAACTTCAGTCTTGTTCAGCCTTGATACGCTCATAACATCATCTTTTGTTCACTCATCAACATCATATCAACAACGCTTTTTATTTGCTCTTGATGATCAGAATGAAGCGTGAGCATTATGTTGATGATGTGCTTTGTCTTTAAATAGTTTAAGTAATTCATTTTCGTGATTTTTCAACAAATTTTTATAAAGTGTTTGACTGTTATCATTGATACTCAAGATTTGTTCAAATTGATGCTGTGTATTATGTTTAAGTTGTGAGTTCAGATCAGTAAATAAGACAGTATTTTTAAGAAAATACTTAATGTTTTTCAAATTAAACTGTTTGTTTCACGACTTTGTTTTATTTGTTTGCTTTAAAACATTCAATATTCTTTTTACTGACTGACAATAAGATTCATCTGTACGTGATGTCAACTACAAATCTTTTAATTCTATTCTGTGTTCAAATAGAAGTCAAAAGAGTCAAGAGATCTCAATTCAACGCAGTTTGAATGATGTTAAAATGTTGCATGATCAGAAAAGTTGTCATGCAGAGTTTTCACTCATGTGACAACACTTTTTCTAACAGTCACAATTAATCTATGAAGAAGATTAATGACATGTCGATGTCAGTAAGAGATGAAAAGATACTACTAGTGAAAAAGACAACTCAGATGAAGAGTCTGCAAGTTGTGACTACAAGTAGTTGAAGAATTTGCAACTCGTTGACTGCATTGATATCAAAACGTCTTCATTACATCGACAATGTTGTCAAGTAATTAATGAAAAGATATCAGGTAAAATAGTCGTCTTAAGTATTGAGAGACGTGACTATAGTGCTTGAAGAAGTAGTGACTCGTTGATCACGCTGATATATTGAGAAGACTTGAGCTCATCTTCTTTACTTGACGTCAAGTTATTCATCTATTCACATGAAAAATCGAGAGTTCAAGAGAATAATCAGAATGCATTCTCTTTTATCAATCAAAGTCAAACATCGAACGATTGTGATTGCACATCTATACTAACAATTCATTCAACGTCTACGTGACACAAGTCAAATCAAGAGAAGAAAAGAGTTACTCAGTACAATCACACTTTATCTTTTCATCATGTGCATCTCTCTTTCATCACATATTTCTCTGCTCAATGAATGACAATCATTGAGTAAAAGAACACAGCTCTATGTACGTTATAATCACAAGCATCACGAATGCAAAGAAAACGTCTTTCATCTTCAAATCGAAAATCGAATCAAAACATCGTTGTATAGAATATTGTCAATGAAGAGCAGAGCAAAGATGATGCGTCATAATCAAATAGCACAGACACTTTCATTAAGAGTTTACTCGAGCATCATGCGCTGAATAAAAGCTATAGATTCATTACTTGATAACACAGTGTCAATCTCATTGTTTCGACTGCGTGAAGCAATTGTATAGATGACAAGTGATTTTCTCTCTCAGAGAGTTTTGTTCACTCGATATAAATAAGCCGACTGGAAAGGCTTTGATGAGCATTTGCAAAAGGCGAAAGACAAAATGATAGTCAAGATGCAAAGAACCACGAGTTTAGAAGCAAAAGCCATTTATTTGACTGAATGCATCAAGAATACAGT
>JAABUL010003209.1_pt1 | contig 24839 bp, 1 predicted proteins | sample 5559151 | NCBI WGS metagenome assembly JAABUL01 (sample SAMN10711876, study PRJNA513368) | rock metagenome | isolation source: Antarctica rocks | place: Antarctica: Victoria Land, Pudding Butte sud | reverse complement strand
TAGACTTAATTTATTTAAAAAATAAAGTATTAATAGATAATTTCTAATTAGATTGTTGTTTTCGCTTAATTGTAGATAAAGCTTGTTAACTATCTAAAATCTAATTAAACTATTTAATCTCTTTATTATTTTTCTTAATCTTAATAGTTATAGAGATAACTATATTATTTTGTGTTTTTATAATTATTAAATTAATCTTTTTAGTCTTCTTATTTTAATAAAACTAAATATTAGCTTTTTTAATCCAAATTTTTTGCGTTTTTACAATAATTAAGAACTTTTTAGTTTTATTTAAACAAAATTAATTGTTATTTAATTAAAAGTTGTATCTAGATACTGCTTTTAGAATAATTAATAGAATTATTTCGATTTTCGAAATATATTTGCAATTTAGTTTATTGATTTGTTTTGTATATTGTAGTAAGAGAAATTAATTAATACTTGTTTTAGCTATCGAGTTAACAAATTAACTTGATTAATTATTAATAGAAGAATCTTGCAATAGATAGAAAAACAAAGATTAGAGAGACTAAATAATTTAGCTCTTTTATTAATATATTAAAGCAAAATCTTGTTTTACTTTAATAGTATATCTTCGACTAATTATTAATTATTTGATTATCGATTCTTAGTTGTAAAATTGTTATATAGTTAATTTTTTAATTTTTTAGAACTTACTTTTAATAAATATTTGTTAAAAATAATTAATATTCTTTAACAAAAACAATATATTGCAAATAAAATAAACTTAGTTGTTTTTCTAATTTATATTAGCTTTTTTAGTAAAATATTTGTGTCTAGAATTTTTAGCTAAATATTAGCTATTTAATTATTAATAATTAAAGATTTTAGTTGTTTAAATAGTTAAAAAATCAATTGTTCGACAAATTTCGACAATCTCTTAATTATTGTTTCGACAATATTATAATTTTAATATTTTAATTCTTAGAGACTAATCTAAGTATTTAGATAATTAATTGTTAGCTTTTGTATATTTGAAATTAAAATAAACTTAGCTAATAGTAGTAATTGTAAGTTTATTGTTAATTCGATTTATTAGCTATACTTTAGATATTCTAATTAATAAGCAAATAAATTTCTTGTTTTGTTTCGAACTTATAATTTGTTAAAATAATAAATAATAGAACACTTAGTTGCTATATAGAAGCTAAGACTTTGTCTATCTATATATATTAATCGAAGCTATTCGAATTAATTATATAATATCGAGTTAAATAGTATCGAATCAGATAGTATCGATACTAGATTAGATCGATTATAGTATTTCGACAGTTTTAGTTTTTTTTTTTTTTAATTAATCTTGTATATATTCTTTTATATTTTATATTTTATATTTAATTTTAATTTTTGTTAAAGTTTAAACAAATTTCTTTATTAATTTCTTTTCTTTTGTGTTTTTGTATTACAAATATTTAATTTAATATAAATTGTATATAAAAAACTTTTAATTTTATATCTAAAAATAATATTAATATACGCAAGATTGTTAAAATCTTTAATATAATAGCAAAGATTAATATATTAATAAAAATTAACAATATATTTATTCGAAAATTCTATATTATATAATAATAATAAATCGATAAATATATTAGATTTTTATTTAGTATATTATAGATTTTGCGAAAAATATTGCAAAAGACTTTAAAGAAATCTCTAAAGAAATCTTTTGCAACAATAATAACAATCTAAATAATACTAATAAAGCAAACAAAAAAAATAAAATTTTGAAAAATATACTCTCTAACGCTATTAATAATAAATTCAAATTTTTTAGGAACAATATTTTACTACTTTAAAAATATATATAATTATCGAAATCTTTTATAGATACTAAGAAGAAGAAAAATTGTAAATTGAAATATAATAAATTTTAAAAGTTTCTCGTATTATTTAACGTATATATTGATCTTTATATTGCTAATATAATACGCAAATATATTATAATTATAAATATAAATATTCTAGTATATAAAATAAAATATATATAAATAATATTTAAATAAGTTTGTATTAATTAATATATTTTTTAAATTTTTTAAAACTATAATAAATTACGCAATATTATTAAATCTTATAAATTATCTTTTTGCGCAAAATATTATAAGTTAGTTTATATATCTTAGTTTCGCTAAATTTTAAGAAATATATTTAAAACTAATAGAGACTTTAGTATTGCTTAAAGACTATTGCTTATTATTAATAAGAAGCTCTTTATTATTAAGCAAACAAAAAATTAATAAAAAAATAAAAAAAAATTATACAATATTGTGTGACGGAACCAGAGTAGTATTTGAGATAGTCTAACGAGAATACTAACTATGGAGGTCGGAACAGGAGGCGAAGAACCTCAAGTGCTATATAGGCGAGCAAGAGGGACGCTAGTCCCAATTAGGTCTAGAGCGATATTTAGAGAAGCCTACAATATCTGGAACTGTAACACTATTCTCTCTCTCAAAAACCGCAGCTTCTGCAAGATAAGAAACAAGAGAAGACGCGTTATATTGAATGCAAAACGCGTCTCTTCTTCGCAAAATCCTCGAGTTCTATTTGTTTGTCAATTAAGAATAAATCTAAAACATATCTTTTCAAGTGCTTCAAATCCTCTATATAATTTGATGTAATTAATTTACAAATTTATTGTCTACATGTCTAGAAAAGTGTTTGCTTTTAACTTGCAAACACATATAATCTTCTGACTTGCTTGCTTGTTAATTAACTTTTATTTGTAATAATAGCTTGTAATATTGTTGTCGTTTTGATATATGCTCTAATGTGCAAAAAATATTGTAGATAATAATATAGATAAGATATAATGTTGCTATTGAAGCAAACTTACTAGAGTATCTAAGCAAGTATTAATAAAATATCTAAAAAGATCTTGCTATTGTTGTTCTAGCAAACTTACTAGAGTGTCTAAACAAATCTTGTTGTTGTTGTTTTAGCAAATTTACTTCGTAGAATGTCTAAAGAGATTTTAATAAAATATCTAAAAAGATCTTATTAATATTGTTCTAGCAAACTTATTGTTAATGCTATTCTAATAGACTTATTGTCAATATATAGATATAAATATGTCGATATTTTTGTCTTTTTTGTAGTCTATCTATTTATGCATTAGCAAGCAGTTGTTAAGCACTAGTTATTGCGTTTATCGAAGTTTATAACACATTCTATTTGAAGACAAGTCTTGTCTTAGCATTTACAAAGTTGTTGTTTGTTTTGCAAGTTGTTCTAAGAGAATTCTCGATCTAATATCTTCTTTCTTTTTGTGTGTACTATCTCTTAGATCGATTTTAGCAACAATAACTAAAGTAGTCGAAGCGAAAAAAAGAGTAGAGTGGCGTCAATAGTATATTTGAGATACAAGACGTTTGTTGATTTCAAACAAATAGTTAGTATTATATAATGGAATTAGAGTAGTATTTGAGATAGTCTAACGAGAATACTAACTATAAGAATCGGAACAGAAGACAGAGAACCTCAGGTGCTATATAGGCGGGCAGGAGAGACGCTAGTCCCGATTAGACCTAGAGCGGTGTTTAGGGAAGCCTGCAACACCTGGAACCGTAACATATTGTATAGTCTCTCTATAGAGTAATTTCTCTGCAGAAAACCGATAAATTGCCGATAAACTTCTGATAAACATTCGATAAGAAAACAGTTTTTTCCTAGTTTTTTCCTAGTAATTTCCTAGTAAACTACTTGTTATACTTGATTTAATATTCTATAATACGTCTTACAATTAGTAGATAAGTGTAATGCTATAGCGCCCCCGACGCGCTAGCGTCTTAGAGTATGGCAGGGCACGTAATCCCGAGTGTCTATAAAAGTCTTGAATAGCACGACACCTCTTTCTAATTAAATAGCGAGAAATACACTCGCACGTTATAGCAAGTATTAGATAAAGAGAAAGCTCGTTTCTTGTTGTTTTTCAACAATTAGTTCTACTACTATCTACTTTATATAGTTGAAACATAGTAATATAAGTTTATTATATCTTACGTCTTTTATATCTTAGTGCGCTAATAAAAAGCAAACGTATTCGCATTTTACAATTCTAATTGTTTTATTTTTCGAAAAGAAAGATTTAAAACGTAATAGTATTATATCGAATTATAGTAGTTTAAGTTACAATAATTATTTGATTACTAAATTAAAGTTTGAAGAGTTTAATATCTTTTAAGACAACAATTGTTTACAAAACGTTAACAAAAATAATTAACATTAATATAACAACAATAAAGAAGATAATTTAGCTACAATTAAAGCTTCGATTTTGCATCAATAGATAAAAATCTTAATAACAAAGATTCGAGATTTGCAAAATATTTAGCAAATTCAAATTATAATAATTAGACAAACAAATTCTTAAGTTTCTTAACTTGTTATTGTATTACTATTAATAATATTTAAGTCTTTAAAGTTTAAGAAACTAAAATTGTACAAAAGTTAAAACGTAAAAGAACATACTATCTAGTTTCGAGAAATTAACATTAATATAATACAATTTTCGACGTACTTTATTACAAATAAGAACAAAATTCTCTATTGTATATTATTTTTAAAAAACAATATTGCTACTTAATAATATTTAAGAACAAACAATAATACTAAGTTAAAAAATAAGATTTTTGAAAAATTTAAAGAGTTTCTATTGAATTTGATAACTAATTTTGTTAATCGTTGTTTTCTTGTCTATAAAAGATAGAAGACTACTAGATAAAAGCTAAATTAAAAGATAATTATTTTTAAAAGATATCTAAATAAGTTAGAGATTTATTTATTGTTGTTTTTAAAAAAATATAGAATTTATATATTTTTGATTAAGTTTAAGTTAGATTCAAAAGTAAAAATCTTAAATACTAGTATAATGTCAAATACTTGCAATAAGCTTTTAACTATAACTATTATATAAAAACAAATATTAAATTGTATTCGCAAAACAAACGTAAGCAATTTTAAAAATTAGCAAATTACAAAAAGCTTTAATATCTTTTTAGACAAATTTTATCAAAATTGTTGCTTAAACAATATTAACAAATCTATTAAAAGCAAAAAGTTATATATTTTTAAAAATTTGTCGATATCGCGCAAACGAGTCTACAAGATTAATAACACAAACTATTTAAGAAGTGTCGAATGCTTTAAATGTTATAAAAAGAAATATTACAAAACAAACTATTTTAATAAACACAAATAAAACAAGTCTATTGTTGCTACTATTATTATAACAAATGCAAAAAAAAATCAAGCTTCGTCAACGTCTCGCAAACAAAGCAAAAAAGACAAATAAAGATAGTAAATTCAATTTTAGTAAAAGATTAAATTCGATTTCTTAATAACAAACGCTAAATTATAGATCTAGTTAATTTAAAAACTAAGATAAATCTTATTAACTATATTTATATAGTGCAATAGAAATTGCAATTTACATTTGCTATTTTATTAATATCGAGTTTTCTTAATAACGATAGTTGTTTCTATTATAACGTCTATAAGTTGATTTATTACTTAATTGACTTATAAGATTAATATCGAGAATATACTATTTTGTTCTACTTAATAGAATATATAGATTCTAATTTTATATTAGATATGTCAATGTTGTTTAAACAAGATATATTGATTAATTCGAAGACGCAAAGTTAACAATTTAAGATTGCAAACAAAAAATTGAAAATAATTAATTTTAAACAATTTGTTTTAGATCTTGTTAAGTATAACACAATTTATACAATTGTTTGCGCTAACGTTACAAAGACGCTAGACAAAAAATTAACAAAGTTTAAGATTTTCAAAGAATTAAGAGATCTAAAAAATATCTATAATAATAAATTGACTAGAATTCTACTAGAATTAAAAAAAGAAAACTACGTTATTAAATTTCAAAACAATAAAGAGTTATTGTTTATATCTTTTTATAATTTTTTACAAAACAAGCTAACAATACTTCGACAATATTTTAATAATACGTTAGCAAAAGATTGAATTAAGTATTTAGTTTTGTTTGTAGACGTTTCTATTCTATTTGTATTAAAATCGAACAATAGATTATATTTATGCGTTAACTATAAAAATCTAAATACAATTACTATTAAAAATTGTTATTTATTGCTTCTAATTACGAAAACGCTAAATTATCTATGCAAAGCAAAGCGCTTTATTGTTTTGAATCTAAAGAACGTCTACTATTGTATTTGCATAAAACGCAATAATAAGTAAAAGACAATATTTCGCACGCGCTATAGATATTTCGAGTATTAAATTAAATTATTTGAATTAGCAAACGCATTTGCAATCTTTTAAATTTATATTAATAAAATATTGCAAAAGTTGATCAATATAACTTGCGTAATTTATATAGATAATATATTTGTATATAGTAATAATTCGACGAAGTATTGGCGCTATATTAGATAGATGCTAAAACGTCTTCGCAAGTATTCGCTATACATTAATTTAAAAAAGTGTAAATTTAATATTACAAAGATTAAATTTTTAAACTTTATTGTGTTTCTCGAGAGAGTATAGATAGATTTAGAAAGAATCAAAACAATTAAAAAATAATTTAAATCGAAAACTTATTGCAAACTCTAAATATTTCTAGATTTCGTAAACTTTTATAGATACTTTATATATTGCTATTCGAAAAAAATTGTCTTTTTTATTATTTTGTTAAAAGAAAATAAAAATAGCAAGAAATTTAACTCTTTTGTTTGATTAGATAAAGTAGAGCAAACGTTTCGTTAACTTTGCAATATCTTTATATTAACTTTACTACTTTGTTACTACAATTTAAACAAAAAAATTAAAGTAAAGATTGACGCGTCTAACTTTGCAATCGCAAACATTCTAAATTAACAAAATAATAACAAAAATTAATATTCAATAATATTTTGATCGCGAAAAATAATTTTGGCGAAACAAAATTATAAGACGTATAATTAAAAACTATTAATTATTGTAGTTGCTTTTAAGCAATAAAAATACTATCTAAAAAGCAATGCTTATTCTATTAAGATATAGTTGAATTATAATAATTTTAAGAAATTTATAGATTAAAAGAAGCTAAACTTAAGACAAGTTCGCTAGATACTTAAGTTAATTATCTATAATTTTAAAATCTTTTATTGTTTAAATAAAAAAAACTTAACAAATAGATTGTCGAAACATCTTAATTATAAAAAAATCTTGTTGTTAAATACAAGATTGCTATTAATGTTGCAAAACAAATTAATACTATTGTTTAACAAAGATTTGCTAATATAAAGTAAACAAAAGATATTAGATAATTTAGTTCTTATATTTTAAAATAAGCTAGCGTTGTTGTTTAACAAAAAGTTGTTAACGCAAAGCAAGCAAAAAATATTAGATAATTTAATCTCTATATTATAATTAGCAAAAGTATTTACTAGTAACGCGAAGATTTCGCAATTATAAAATAAAAAGAAAGTTTTTGAAAAACTAGTATCTTTATTTTAACTAACTAATATATAGATTATTATTTCAAAAAAAGTAATTAAAAATATGTCAAAAAAATTGTATAAAAAATCTTAAAAATTAATAAAAATCTTAATAAAAAATCTTCAAACTAAAGATACTTAAATCAAAAAAATTAAAATTAAAATTAAAAAGTTATTTTGTTGCAAACAAAAAATATAGATTCTAAATCAAAAGAATTTTGTTAAATATAACAAATTGTTCTATATTTTAGAGAATATAGTTATTAAAAAGAAATTAATTTGCAAAAATTATAACAACTCTTTAACAAAACATTTTAAAATTAAGAAAATTTTAAATTTATTTTAACAAAAGTATTTCTAGCTTGTCTACAATAAATAAATAAAAACATATATTAAAATATATAATATTTGTTAATATATTAAAATTTCTTGTTATAAATTGTATAATAAGTTTCGATTCTTACTTGTAGCAAAAAAATTATAAAAAAAAATTATTATAAACTTTGTAACAAATTTGTTGTTAAACAAGCGTTATAAAGTTGTATATAATTCGATTTTTGTAATAGTTAATTGTTGTACAAAAATAATTAAATATATATTTATAATTACTAGAATCGATATTGCAAAGCTAGCAAAAGTATTTTTCGATAAAATTGTTTTACGTTTTGAAACGTTAACTAGTATAGTAAGTAACAAAAAATCTATCTTTATTAGTATCTTCTAGTTTGCTATATATTTTTATATATAAATCAAAAAACAATTAAGTATTGTCTTTTATTTTTAGATAAATAGTTTAATTAAACAACAAAATTAAATTTTCGAATATTATTTTCGCATTTACATTAATATTGAACAAGCAAAATAAACAAATCTATTGTTAATAATAGAATTTGTCTACAACAATAATTATTATATCTTAGTTAAAACTTTGTTGTTCTATTTGATATACAATTATTATTCAAAGATTTACTATAAAGTTAAAAACAACTTTATTGAAAAAAAGATACTATTAACACAAAAACGCGTAAAATAGCTTTATAATTTAAAAAAAGTTCTAACAAAATGTCTTGAAAACGTTGTCGCGCAATAGACAAAATACTACAATAAAAGATATAAGTCAAAGAGCTTTACTATAGAAGAATTAATTATATTTTTAATTAAAAATTTAAAACAAAAGAAATTTAGCAAAAAGATATTGTACAAGTATATTAAATTGTTTAGAATTAAGAACAAAATTAAAACGCAAATTTATTGTCTTACTTTATTTAATATTTATCAAATTTATAATACTTTTTATGTTTTACTTCTAGAATTATATTTGTATTGCGTTAACAATTAGCAAATAAAACAAATATTGCAAATTTCAAAACTTGTTAACAACAAAATTTAATAAAAGATTGAAAAAATTCTAGACAAAACTAAGTTAAAAAAACAAATATAGTATAAAATTAAATAAATAAATTAAAGCAAAAAGTACAATTAATAATTAAAAGAAAAATCTTTAAATAATATTGATAAGTTGCGAAAGAATTTTGAGAAACAAACGTATAACAAGCAAAAATAAAAAAAATAACGCAATATGTATTGCGACAACAACAATTATATTAATAATAATTTGTTCGATAAAATATCGTGCAATTGTTATTGTATTATTGTTGTATAATTAAGTTATATAGAACAATCTTTTTATTTTGTTATACAAAATACTAGAAATAATAAAATTGTCTCTTTTAATATAAATACTTAAAATATAGTTCGAAAACAAAGCTATTTTATTATTGTTAATTAGTCGATAACGTACTATAACAATTTAGCAAACTTTTAATATTTTATTAAACTTGTTTTAAAACAATTAAAGAAAGCTTTCGAACTTATTTAAAAATAAGTTGTTAAATCTTTTAAAATTAACTATAGACGAGTCTTCGAAATTGTTCGAAGTACTTATATTCTTTCGAAAAAAACAAATTGCAAAGAATCTATTTTGCACAATATTTTTTATCTTTATTACAAATTCGCTCTTATTGCTTATATATATTTTTGTATTCTTTATCTTTTAAAAAATATATAAGCAAGCAAAGCGCAAACGAAATAAAAATAAAAATTTATTATATTTTTATTTAATAATTTTGTCGACAATTTAAAGTTGCAAAGAAATTTAGTCTCAAAATTGTAAAATTTTGCAAAAGAATTTTTCAAACTTGTTTAATCTAAATCGACAACAAATTTAAAAACAACTTGTTTTAACTCTATCTTTTTTGTCTTTATTAACAATTTATCTTTGTTTTCGTTTTTATTTTGCTTCAAATTTTAAAAGCATATTAGTAAAATATTAAAAAGCAAACGAAAATACTTATTTTTAATACTTTCTCAAAAAGTAAATTAATTAGTTGCTACATTTTAGCAAAAACTTTATCTTAAGTTATCTTTGTCTTTGCGAGCTTTTGTTCGAATTTAACTTAATACTCTTAAACAAGAATTAAATTTTGCTTAAATTGTCAAATACAAAATTAAGTTTAATTTGTTATTAATAAGATAAATTCTTTATTGCGTTGTCAACTTTTTATATCGCAAACTATACTCTTTTGCATACATTTTATTATTCTAGAAATTATATTTTTTATTTCGAATATCTTGCAATAATTAATAACAAGTTTCTTTACAAAATCTTAAAAGCATTTAACAAACTAATAAATATTAACAATTGTTGTATTGTAAATGCACAAAAAACTTATTGCAATATAACAATTTAATTTGCAATAAAAAACTTTGCAACAAATACAAACATTTCTTTCTTTGCAAACATATATATACTTGCTTACGCAAATTATATACAAGAGATTATTATAAACTATAATTTGTTAATATCGCAAATAACAAAATGTCAAAATTGTTTACTCTTTTAATTTCTTAATCTCTTAAAAAATATAATTAAAGAAACAAAGAAAAAAGAAGCAAAATATATATTAATTTAAGATTTGCACTATATATATAAGCTTTATATATTGTTGTTTTTGCAACAATTTATTTACAACAATAAAGTAATTGCAATTAAGAAAAATATAAAAAGAAAAAAAGAAAAAAAAAGAAAAACAACAACATCTATATTTATAGTTTATCTAGCGTTTGCGCAACGCTAATTTTACTTTAAATTTTATTTAGAATTTTGACAACAACAAACAACGAAGCAATAATATATTATAAATTGTTATTGTTATTATTATATTATTTTACAAATTATATTGAATTGAAGCATAGATTTACTTCTATTAAACAAAAGATTCTTTTTCTTCCAATTCTCAAAGAGATTTGAAAAAAAATTTAATAAATTTTTGCAACGTTAACACTTAGCAAACGTCTTTGTCTTAATAAGATTAATATAGCTTTTTACATTATTAAAGATTAGTACTTTAAGAGAGAAGATAACTATAATGTTATAGCGCTCTCGACGCGCTAGCGTCTCAAAGTATAACAAGACACGTAATTCTAAATGTCTATAAAAGTCTTAAATAGCACGACATCTCTTTCTAATTAGATAGCGAAAAACAAGCTCGCACGTTATAACAAGTATTAGATAAAAAGAAAGCTTGTCTTTTGTTGTTCTTCAACGATTAGTTCTACTACTATCTATCCTATATAGTTGGAACATAGTAATACAAGCCTATTATATCTTACGTCTTTTATATCTTAGTGCGCTAGCGAGGAGCAGGCGCACTCGCATCTTACAATAAGTTTATTGTTATTGCACTAAAGTATCAAAAAATAAAAAATTTAATTAAATAAGTAAAGTACTTATACTATCTAATATTAATAATAATTAATCTAAATTTGCACGCACTAGTAGAAGAAATCTTTCCCGTATATATGTTTTAAGCAAAATATCTAATTATTGGATTAAAATTCTACTAGTATTAATAATTATAGAGCTAAAGCTTTCCCAAGTATTTTAAACTTTAAATTTGAGATTAAAACTTTAAATTTAAAAATAGAAAAATATTTTAACAACTTTACGCTTTAACAAATTAACAATTTAGATACTTTACTATTTAATATTCTTTAAATTAAAACTCTAGTTAGGCTAGCGTCGAGACTTAAGTAAAAAATTTAAAATTTCAAAATTTCAAAATTTTATAAAATAGCATCTATAGATATTAGAATACTGTAATCGATCTAATCTAGTACTAGCACTACTTAACTTAATACTATTTAACTTAATATTATATAATTGATTCGAGTAGCTTTGATTAATATATATAGATAAGCAAAGCTCTAGCTTCTATATAGTAATTAAGCGTTCTACTATCTATTTTTTTAACAAATATAAACTCGAAACAAAATAAGAAACTTACTTGCTTATTGACTAGAATACTTAAAGTATAGCTAATAACTTACAATTAATAATAAACTTACAATTATTACTATTAGTTAAGTTCTTGTTAATTTCGAGTATACAAAAACTAACAATTAATTATCTAAATATCTAAATCAATTTTTAAGAATTAAAATATTAGTATTATAATATTGTCGAAACAATAGCTAGAAGATTGTCGAAACTTGTTAAACAATTAATCTTTTAATTACTTAAATAACTAGAATTTTTAATTATTAACAATTAAATAGCTAATTTCTAGTTAAAAATTCTAAACACAATATTTTACTAAAAAAACTAATATAAATTGTAAAACAACTAAGTTTATTTTATTTGCAATTTGTTATTTTTGTCGAAAAATATTAATTATTTTTAATAGATATTTATCAATAACAAGCTCTAAAAAATCGAAGAACTAGCTATATAATAGTTATACAACTAGAGATTAATAATTAGATAACTAGTAATTAATCGAAGACGCATTATTAAAGCAAAACAAGGTTTTGCTTTAATATATTAATAAAAAAGCTAAATTATTTAGTCTTTTTAATCTTTGTTATTCTATTTATTGCAAAATTCTTTTATTAATAATTAAATAAGTTAATTTGTTAGCTCAATAATTAAAACTAGACTGACCGTTCGATTCTAACAGTTGGAACCGAATTGCATAAATTATGAAAATACTAACTATATTAGGTTAAAACTTGGCCTAATTAGGTATAACTTTCGGGTCGGGTTATAGATTTCGGGGAAAAACCGACCCGAACGGTCAGTCTAATTAAAACAAATACTACTTAATTTCTTTTACTACAATTTATCAAACAAATTAGTAAACTAGATTGCAAATATATTTCGAAAATCGAAATTATTTTATTAATTATTTTAAAAGCAATATCTAGACGCAACTTTTAATTAAATAGTAATTAATTTTGTTTAAATAAGATTAAAAAGCTTTTAACTATTGCAAAAACACAAAAAATTTGGATTAAAAAAACTAATATCTAGTTTTATTAAAATAAAAAAACTAAAAAGATTAATTTAGCAATTGCAAAAATACAAAATAATACAATTATCTTTATAATTGTTAAAATTAAGAAAAAGATTAAAAAGATTAAATTATTTAACTAGATTCTAGATAGTTAACAAACTTTATCTACAATTAAGTAAAAACAACAATTTAATTAGAAATTATTTATTAACATTTTATTTTTTAAACAAATTAAGTTTATTAAGTTTGTTTAAATCTATATTTGTTATAATTTTAAGATAGAATAACAAAAATATAAAATTTATTTAAAAGCTTATTAATTGTTTATCTATTAAAACTTTGTTTAATCTATAATTAACAATATCGATTATTAAATTCTTTAAAGAATATTTATCGAACTAGATATTTAATTCGAATTTTACTAATTTACTTAATTTTTGTAATCTAATAGCTAGAATATTTTTATCAGTATTTTATTGTATAATTGTGTCTTTTTACTATATTTATTAGTATTACTGTCTATTGCTTACAAACTATTAATAGAGTTTCAAAAATTATAAATTATATTAATAGTATTATAGTTATTAGTATCTTTGTATTATTTTTTGCAATTTTAAAACAAATTGTTAAAACTAGCAATAATATAAACTTTCTTATTTAAAAACAAAACTTATTTAAAGTTCTTAAATAGATTAAACTCTAAAAATAGATTAAATTAAAAATTAAATTTGTTAATTTGTTTAATATAATTATCGAAGAACAAACTAAATAAAATACTAACAACAAAAAATATATAAATATACTTTAAAATATTGTTAATGAAAATTTGTATTACAATATAAAGAAGATTAATTTAATTAAAAAAAATTATTAAAAAATTATTAAAATATGCAAATCTAAAAAATTAAGTATACTAATAAGATTTTTTGTTAAATTCTAGTTTTTTAAGATTTTTGATTGCTAAAATATTAATAAATACAAAATTAAATTTTTCAATATTATTAATAAACTATCTATCTATTTAAATAATTTAATTATAAATAAGAATTAGTTTATCTTTAAATTTTTAGTTAATTTTAACAATAGTATTTGTTTCTTTATTAATTAATAAGTATCGAAAAATAAGTTTTTTTACAAAGATAGTATTTGAAAGCAAAAGTTGTCTATTGTTATTTATAATTACAAGATTTAATATATTAATTTAATAGATATCTTAACTACTAATATTATTTTAATTTTAATAACAATTACTAGATTAACTATTATTATAAGAGATAATTTTTTTGTTGTTAACAATTCGAGCTTTGTATATATTAAACAAAAGAAATATACAAGTTGCAATAAAATAAATTATTAAGAACTAAATTACTAGAACTTGTATTTAAATTTATATCTTATTTTAAAAAAACAATAGCTTCGAAAACAATTAAAACAATAGCAAAAATAAGTATTATTAAAATTACAATAATTAAAAGAATAGTTAAAAGAAATTTAAATTTAAAAAAAATAAAAACAAATTTAAGTTTAAGTTTAAGTTTAATAAAAATAAAAATAAAAATAAAAATAGCAATAATAAAGAGTAGAAAAATATTAAAACAATAATTTATAAATATTATTTTATCTTTATTATTGTAACAATCTTGTTTACAATTTCTAGATTATTTATTTTTATAACTATAATATTAACTTTTGTTGTTAATTGTCTTTTTCGCAAATAAATCTTTAATACAAGATACTTGCAATATATATTCGAGAATTCTAGTATTTTTATATTTTACTCAAAAATGTTTTAACAATTAGTTAAAAATATAAAAAGCAATTTATTTACTATAGATATTAAAATTATTTGTCTATTTATTAAGTACAAAGATAAAAGAGTCTATTATATTACAATTTACAATATATAATATATATTTAATTTTTTCTATAATTTGATTTTTTATAGCTAGTTAAAAGATGCTAATATTGTTCGAAAATTTATTTATTATATTTTTCTATTAATACTTAGCAAGTTTAAGTAGTTAAAAATTTCGATTTCTATTTTTTAAACTTAAAAATACTTATTGTATTTTTTGTTATTATTATTGCTTTATTAACAATTAGCAAAAATACAATAATTATATAATACAAACAACTTAACTATCTAAATAAACAAAATATCTATTAGTTAACTTGCAAAAATATTTTAAATTTTATTAAATTATTTTCGAATAATATTTGTATTTCTTGTATATATATAGAAAACAAAGCAATATTCTATTAAGTTTCTATTAGATTTAATTGCTAAAAAAACAATCTTAGTTATATTAATATTATAAGATTTATATTTTTGAACAATTTCGATAATATTTGCTATATTTGTACTTGACTAAATATTAAAATTAAGTATTTGCAAATAAAATATTTTAAAAACAAAAATAAAAATAGTTTGTTAACTTTTTTTAAATATTATATTAATAAATTTAAGTATAAAAATAACAAATATACTTGTATTTGCGTTAATAATAACAATAAATATATAAATAAAGTCTTTTAAATTTAATATAAAAAGCGCAAAATATATATTAAATTAATAATTGTTGTTTTTTGTAAAATAAACAAATATATTAAATATTTTACTTAAATTTTAATACAAAAAACTAATATTATAATTAAAGATATTAACTTAATTGTAAATTTTTTAGTTAAGATTATTTAAATAGTTAATTTATATTGCAACATTTTCTCTATTATTAGATATTTTGTTACTTTTTTCGAAGCAAGTATTAAGTATCTCTATAATTACAAGCATATTCGACGCATTAATTAGCAAAGAGAAGTATTAAAAACTTAATCAAATATTAATTAACAAAAGTTTTAAAATTGTATTTAACTCTTAGTTTTCGTAGAATATAAGAAAGAATATATTTATTATATAATAAACAACAAAAGCAAAATTTCACAAGTATTAAAAATTTATTAGCTAAACAATAAGCAAGCATTACTTAATTCTAATATTAACTACAACAAAATTAGTTGTTAAAACAACAATATATAATTGTTTATAATTCTATTTACGCAATCTAATATTGCAAATACTGTATAGCCTCTCTATAGAATAATTTCACTGCGAAAAATCGGTAAATTACCGGTGAACTCCCGGTAGACATCCGGTGAGAAAACAATTTTTTCCTAGTAATTTCCTAGTAATTTCCTAGTAATTTCCTAGTAAGTCACTCGTTATACTCGGTTTAATATCCCATAACACGCCCCACGATTAGTAGGTGAGCTCACCGTTATTGCACTAAAGTATCAAAAAATAAACAATTTAATTAAGTAAATAAGTACTTATACTATCTAATATTAATAATAATTAACCTAAATTTGCACGCACTAGTAGGGGGGCTCCTTCGCGCGTATATATTTTAAGCAAAACGTCTAATTATCTAATTAAGATTCTACTAGCGTTGATAATTATAGAGCTAGAGCTTTCCCGAGTATTTTAAACTTTAAATTTAAGGTTAAAACTTTAAATTTAAAAATAAAAAAATACTTTAACAACTTCACGCTTTGACGAATCAACAATTTAGATACTTTACTATTTAACATTCTTAAAATTAAAACCCCGATTAGACTAGCGTCGAGACTTGATCAAAATTTTCAAATTTTCAAATTTTCAAATTTGAATAAAAGTTATAAAATAGCACCTATAGAGTCTATAGGGTGGAAAACCGGTGAATTACCAGTGCCAATCTGGTAAGAGGTTCAGGATCGGTGAAAACTTGGTAAATTCTTGACGAACCCTCGGTGAACCCTTGGTGAACCTTCTAGGAATAACCAAAACCCGTGGCTAGTTGGTGGAAGCACTAGGAACTTCCGGTAGAATTACTTCTACAAAAGCCAGTACAGTACTATTAATAAATTCTTGAATTCTATAAAAACTAAATTAAATAAACTCTTTGTAACAATATTGTAACAATATTATAACAATAACAAAAAGTTGTTTTATCTTTAAATTATACTAAGAACATAAATAAATTAGATTTATTTATTTTATCTAAAATTCTATCTTTTTTAAACTTTAGAAATACTACTTTTCTTGAGTTACTCTTTAATTTCGAAAATAATATTTTCTTTAACTCTATTAACTTTAATAACTTTTCTAAAGTTACTAAATTACTAAATATGCTTTCAAATCTATTGTTCTTAAATCTTAATCTAGTATTGCAAAAATATTTAAAACTTCGATTGTATTAAAACAAATTTGCAAATTCTTTTATTTTATTATTTAAAATTATATTTATTAAAGTTATATAAATCTAAGATTTATATTAAAATTATAGCAAATATTTATTAAAAAATAAATTAACAACTAATTAAACAAAATAAGATTACATTTTTAAAAAAAAAAAAATCTATATTGTTTGTTTAATATCTAACAAAAATTATATATTTTCTAAAAGATAAATTTACAAAATTAAACAAAAAGTTAATAGCAAAGTTCTTTGCTATAAAATTTGTTAAATTGTTAAAAACTTTAAATAATACAAAAATCTAAATTATATTAAGATTTTTGCAATTGTAATTAAGTTTATAAGTTACAAAATTATTTTTATTTTTGTTATTGCTAACAACTAAAATCTAGAGCAAATAAATATTGTTAATATTTTTTTCTACAAAAATATTAATAAAGAGATTTATATAAAATTGTTTTATAACTTTGAACAAAGCAAAAAAAATTGTTAATTTAGAAAAGTTTTCTATAAGTTTAAGCAATTATTTTAAATATAATACAATATTTTTGTAGTATTTTTCAAAAAATATTACTTTTGTTTATTAAATTTTAATCTAAATATCTTTACTAATAATTTTACTATTATTGCTATCTATATAAACAATCTCTTAATTGCTAATATTAACAAAAAGTTTATTAATATTGTTAAAAAAAATCTTATTAATCGATTTAAAATAATTAACTTAAGTTTTGTTTAATAATATTTAGAAATCAAAACTAAGCGCAATCTTATAATTTAAATTTTTTATTGAAATTAAAAAGTATATTTGAAAAAGATATTAAAAATTATAAAATATAAAAGTATAAATTAATTGTTATTTCTATAAATATATTTAAAATATATATTGTTAACTTAAACTATATTGCAAATTTAAGTTATTGTTATATCTATTAATTAATAATTAGTTTTCTTATATATACAATACTAAATATTTAATTAGATATTGTTTTTGTTATCTTAACAATAAGCAAAAATATTTTTAACTTTATTAATATTTACTAAAAGATTGTTAAATAAATAATTTGTTATTTTTTATTTTTCTTTTATCTTTTATAAAAATATTTGTTTTTTGTTAGACTATATTAATAATAACTAAAACAAAAATTAAGATATTTGTTATTCTATTTTTAAATATATTTTTAATCTAGAAAGTATTGCTATTAATTAATTATTTAAATATTAATTAATTGTTGTTCTTTCTATTTGCAAAATTAAATATATTAGATAAATACAAATTGTTAAAAAAACTATTTAGCTTTAAGTATTATAAAGTAGTTGCAACTATTTTATCTATTTCTATTGCTATTACTTATATCTAGAGTTTTTGTTATTATTAAAATTTCTTCTTTATTATTTTTAATATTATATTTAGTTGTTATTGTTATCTATTGTAACAACTAGAAGATTATAGTATTTGCTAAAAAATTTGCGCAATATATTTAAACAAAATTTATAAGTATTTGAACTTAATTTGTTTGCAAAAAAATTACAAATAGTTAAATTAAACTAAAATATATTTTTATTAAAAAGCAAATAGTTAACAAACTAATTAAAGTTCTTTCTTATAATATATTTAAAGTATTTTAATAAGCTCTTAAATTAATTTAATAACCAAATTATTTGTAATTTTAAATATAGATATTAGATTTAGCTATCTAGATAATTTGCAATTAAATAGTTGCTATATCTATTATTGTTAATTTTTGTATTACTTATTTAAATTTGTACTTATTATTTTTTTTATTTTACTAGTAAAGTTATTAGATACTATCGACAACATCTATATAATTTCTTGTTAAAATTTTGTTTTTTATATATTTTTCGAATCTTAAAGTATCTCGAATTTATAAATATATATATATCTATATATAAATTGCTAAAAAAGAACTTTTATATACTTTTTTTACTTTTATTAAAAAGATATTTAAAACTTAATAGTTTTAAAATAAATTTCGAACTTAATAAAATATAAAATATAGTTTATTTAAGAGATAATTTCTAGATTTAGATTAAATAAAAGTATTAAAATATTGTAATTGATCTAGTCTAGTTGTAATACTACTTGATTTAATACTATTTAATTTAATATTTTATAATCGATTTAAATAGCTTCGATCAATATATATAAACAGGCAAAGTCTTAGCTTCTACATAGTAACTAAGCGTTCTACTATATATTATTTTGACAATAGAATCTATAGAATGGAAAATCGGTAAATTATCGATGCGAATCTGGTAAGAAATTTAGAATCGATAAAAACTTGGTAAATTCTTAACAAACCCTCGGTAAACCCTTGGTAAATTCTCTAGAAATAATCAAAAACCGTAACTATCTAGTGGAAGCACTAGAAACTTCTGATAGAATTACTTGTACAAAAGTTAGTATAGTAATTTGCGATAATTTATATTGATAAACTTAATTGTTTTTAATTAAATTTAGACTTTTCGACGCATTTGCTATAAATATAATATCGAATTTACTAAAATTGCTATCTTAGTATTTCTTTATTTAGAAATTACTAAATATTTATATATAAAACTACAATAAACAAGTTATTGATTTAAACTTTAAACACTTTAAGTAATACAACAAAATTATTTTTATTAATAAGTTAATATTTTAAATATATTTCTTATAATTATAGTTAAACTAATATTTATTAGAAACAACAATCGACGCATATACAATATAAAGAATTATATAATAATTAAAGTTAAGAAGAATTGTCTAAGTTAATATTTCTCGTATTTATATTATTGCTTAAAATATATCTTTGTTATAATAAACATTATATAAAAAATATATAAAAATAAAAATTCTTTGCACAACTTTTTGCACAATTTTATTTTTAATCTTCTTGTATATTAATAGATTCTCGCACAATATATTTATAAACTTCTCGCTTTTATCTTAAATATTTTATATATTATTAATACTTTTTACAAATAAAATTAACAAATAACAAAAAACACAAATTAATATTTGCTAGAATATAATTAAGATATAATATATCTATAAAAAAACAATATAGCAAAAGACTTTAAGTATTTTACAAACAAATAAATAATAAAACTACAAATATTATAGAAGACTTTTGCAACAAAATAATATATTTTAAAGAAACTATAGATATGTTGCAATACAAAAAACTCTTGCAATAATAATAAAAAATCTTTCGCAACAAAATTTTAACAACAATAATATTTATAGTTGTTAATTGTACAACAAATATAATATAATATTTTAATTATTGTTCAATCGATTTTCTATCTATTAACTTAATCTTTAGTTGTTAATTGTTGCAAAATCTTTTACAATTTTGTAACAATTAATAGTTGTTAACGCGTTTAACAATTGTTCAATTAATAATTAAATTGCTCTTTAACTATTATTATATTGCTTTTTAACAAATTAAGATTAATTTATCTTTTAAGAGCTCTATATACAATCGAAGTTTAACAATAGTTTAATTGTAGTTTAATTGTATTTCAATCGTATTTTAATTGTCTAAAAATTGCAATTTTCTAAGAAAAACAATACTACAATTGCTATTTAATCGATATTTAATCAAAGAACAAATGCGTTTCTATTGTTATTCTATCGAAATATAACTAGTGTCAAATTGTCGAAATATTCGAAGATCTAGCTATACAAGAGTATATATTAGAAAAAAATAGAATTTTAGAAGTTAATTTTTAGTTAATATTAAATAAAAAAGTCTTAATTTTATATAAACTATATATATATTAAGCTTGTATCTCGATTGCAAGCAAAAATTGTTATTAATTTCTTAAATTTAATATATTAATACTAAGTATAAACTAAGTATAGATAGAGTTTATCTTAAATAGAAATTTTTATCCAAGATAAACTCGTTCTAAATAGGAAATCTACATTCGAGATAAGTTGTAATCCAAAAAATTGTGCTATATTTAAATATTTATATTTAGTTACAAAATTAAAATTCGAATTAACATAAACTTTTAGAGTATATTATTAATATATATTAGACTTAAACGTTATATATACTATACTTGTTATAATAGTACTTTAGAGAAGACAAGTTTTGTATATTTGTTATATAAAAAATATTATAACGTGCTCTAAACTTAGCAAACTAAATAGCAATAATATTTATATTAAATATATACTAGAATACTAGAAGTAATAAATAAAATTTATCAGATTTATATTATAGATTTGTCGATAAAATTAGAAGTATATATTAGATTGCTATAAATATTTGGAAAAGATAAAGATAAAAGACGCAACAATTGTACTTTAATTTTAGAAATTATACTAAAGACTTAATATATTACTTGCGTAATTTTATTCATTTTTAATATATACTATAGCAATGCTAAATTTATATTTAATTTGTATACTATATAGACGCGTCGAAATTGCACGTTTATAATTGAGCTAATAGTTTTTGTTTTAACAACTATTAACTATATTAAGTATAAATCTAGCTTATTTTAAATTTTAGAAATCGAACAGAATTACAATTACTTAATGTAATAGAGTAATCAATTTATATACTAGATATATATTAGATATTTACAACTTATCTTTAATATGTCTTTTTTAACTTTTAATCTTTTTGCTTTATTTAGAACAATTTATATTAAGTATAAACTTAGCATAAACAAAGTTTATTCTAAATAGAAACTTCTATCTAGAATAAGCTATATACTCTTCGTCTATTTATTAAATTTTGACTTAAATATTTTTATTAATAATTCTAAAATTATTGCTATCTATATAGACAATTTTTAAATTATTGATATTAACAACATATTTATTAATATTGTTGAAAAAACTTTGTTAATCGATTTAAAATAATTAACTTAAATTTTGTTTAATAATATTTAGAACAAAATTACAAAATATAAATTAGTTGTTAATTCTATAAATATATCTAAAATATATATAATTAATCTTAACTATATTGTAGATCTAAGTAATTATTATATCTATAAATTGACAATTAATTTCTTTATATACGCAATACTAGATGTTTGATTAAATATTATTTTTGTTATCTAACTAATAAATAAATATATCTCCAACTTTATTAATACTTACTAGAAAATTATAAAATAAATATTTTGTTATTTTCGAGATATCTTTGATTTTTAATTTACTTTTTGTAAAAGTATTTATTCTTTATTGAACTACATTAATATTAATTAAAATAGAAATTAAGATATTTATTGTTCTTTTTCTAAATCTATTTTTAAATTCGAGAGTATTATTATTAGTTAATTATTTAAATATTAATTAATTAATTGTTTATTTTTTTATTTGCAAAGTTAAGTATATTGAACAAATATAAATTCTTAAGAAAATTATTTAACTTCAAGCGCTATTAAAGCAATTATAACATAATTTATAATTTATATAAAAACTAATTTTTAAATTTAGATTAAATAAGAGTTCGAAATATAGTAATTTATTTAATCTAATATTGATATTATTTTATTTAATACTATCGATATTACGTATTTAATTCGAATAGTGTCAATCAATATATATAGTTGAGCAAAGTCTCTAGCTTATTTATAGTAACTAAGCGTTTCACTATCTATTATTTTGACAAAGCTAAAATATATCTTTATTAAAAAGCAAATAATTAACAAACTAGTTAAACTTCTTTTTTATAATAGTATATTCGAAATGTTTTAACAAATTCTCAAACTAACTTAAAAACTAAATTATTCATAACTTCGAATATAGATACTAGATTTAGTTATTCAAACAATTTGCAACTAAATAGTTGCTATATAATATATCTATTATTGTTATTCTTTATATTCTTTATTTAAATTTGTATCTATTATCTTCTTTATTTTACTACGTCTAGAACTTTCTACTAACAAAAACAATAATTGTACAATAGTTGTACGTCAATTAAACAGTAAAAATCTAAATATTTTGTAGTTGTTTAACAATTGTTTAACGATTCAAAGTTAGAAATTGAGTTCTTCTATAATTAAAAAACAATTGAACAACAATTGAACAACAATTGTTTAATCTATAGATGTTTATAGATGCTAACAGTCTTTTAAGACTAGAAAGTTGATTTTTCAATAGTTAAACAACAAGTAAACAATAGTAAACCAACAATTTAATAACAGTTGTTCAATCTATAGATGTCTATAGATGCTAATTTTGATATAGAAAATTTTAAAAATTTTGAAAAATTATTATAAATCTCGAAGCTAGCTTAATTAAGATTTTAAGTCTTAACATACTAGATCGAGTAATAAAATATCTAAATTGTTAATTTGTCAATATATAAAATTATTAAGACGTTTTTCTATTAATTCTATTAATAGTTTAGAGTTTAAACTTAAATTTAAAGTTTTAATTTATTTTTAAGAAATCTTTATTTTAATTACTATTGCATTGCTAGCTTATATAGTTATTTACCCGGAATTTACCCGGAATTTATCCGGTAGTTACTGGCAATTTTCCGGTTGATCAACTTTTAGTCAACAGGTAGAAATTTGTTTTCTGACCGGCAAAAACCTGTTAAATTTCAGGTAAATTCCTAGTAAATTTCCGATTTGCTTCAAATGAATTGTACACAAGTTAATAACTAAAACAGCAATATTTCGAGTAAATTTCGAATACATTTCGGAATAAATTTTACTAGTAATATTTTTTTATCTAAGTAGATTAACTAATATTAGTAAGATAAGTAATGTAATACGTATACGCTAGTAGAGAGAAATCTAACGCGCGTATATAAATTATATAATTTACGTAATTTAATAATTAAAAATTTGATAGCATTAATACTTGTTAAGCTAGATGCTTTTCAAGTTTCTTGAAAATTTAAATTCAAAAATAAAATAATAATTTGACAATTTTACGTATTAACAAATAAACAATATGTATAGTTTACTATTTAATATATTGAAAATCAAAATTTTGATCTAGCTAGCGTCGAGATTTAGTCAAATTTTTAAAAATTTTTAAAATTTTAAATTTCAAAATTAAGAAATATCTAGGTTACAACTTATCTCGAGTGCAGATTTCTTACTTGGGACAAACTTATTCTAAGTGGGAATTCTTATTTAAGATAAACTCTATCTATGCTTAATCTATACTTAGCATAAACATATTAAATTAAAAAAACTATTAATTATTTTTGTTTGCAATTTAAATACAAGCTTAATATGTATATAGCTTATATAAAGTATAAACTTTTTTATTTAATATTAACTAAAAATTAACTCTTAAAGTTTTGCTTCTTTCTAGTATATATTAGATATAAACTTAATTTTCTATATTTATTGTATTCTTAAAGTTGAGTCGAGTTACAACTTCTCTCGAGTGCAAATACTTAACTCGCAACAAATTAATCTTAATTTAAGCTTTTAATCTAGAAAAAGCTTTACATATGCTAAGCATATATAAAACAACTTTAAATAACAAATTATTTTGCATTTTATATTAAACTCGAAATAATCTTTATATATTTAATATAAATAGCGCAATCTTAGTCTTTGTAGTTAGAATTTTGCATACACTTGTTTTATATATAATATCAACTCTATTTTATAAATCAAAAACTTTTTAATAGATAAAAGAATCTAATATATAATAGATATAAAGTAGATATATATATTGCAAATTTTAAAATTATTCGAAATCTACAAAATGTCTTTTTAATATTTAAAGATAAATTTTCGAATTGCGAGATTCAAATATT
>JAABUL010003208.1_pt1 | contig 24841 bp, 23 predicted proteins | sample 5559151 | NCBI WGS metagenome assembly JAABUL01 (sample SAMN10711876, study PRJNA513368) | rock metagenome | isolation source: Antarctica rocks | place: Antarctica: Victoria Land, Pudding Butte sud | reverse complement strand
TCAGATCCCTGATATCCTGCTGCTCCCGCATCTGCATCTGCCTTGCTACCCCTCCCCGTGCCCTGCGTATCCCGTGTCCCCCGTCCCCTTTATCCTACTCCTCCTCACGTCTCGTTGTAATACTAGAGCGCCATTCAAGTAATCGCGCGGGGGCTTGCAGGGGGCGCGGTCACGGCGTAGGCTAGAAAGAGATTGGTAGACGAGCCCCCAAGGAGACGATGATGCGTCCGATGCCGTGGCAGCCCCCCGTCGATCTCTCGTCCCCGGAGCAGGCCGTGGCGCGGCGGGTGCGCCGGGCCAAGCTCTTCGTGTTCTTGCGTACCCACCGCCACACGCTCTTCGACGCGGCGTTCCAGGAGGAGTTGGCGACGCTCTACGCGGACCGCGCCAAAGGGCAGCCCCCGGTGCCACCGGCCCTGCTGGCGCTGGTGACGCTGCTGCAAGCGTACACGGGCGCGTCGGACGCCGAGGCAGTCGAGGCCACGGTGATGGACCGACGCTGGCAACTGGCGCTGGATTGCCTGGACTGCACCGACGCGCCGTTCAGCGTCGGCACGCTGGTGTCCTTCCGCGCGCGCCTGATCGCCACGGACCTGGACTGGCGACTGGTGGAGCGGACGGTGGAGGTGGCCGCACGGACGAAGGGCTTCGGGCACACGGCGCTGCGCGCGGCCTTGGACAGCAGCCCCCTCTAGGGGGCGGGACGCGTCGAAGACACGTATAACCTGTTGGGGCACGCATTGCGCAAGGCGGTGGGCGTGCTGGCGCGCCAGCAGGGGCGGGAGCTGGCGGACGTGGCGGCGGCGGCGGGCGCGCCCGTCCTGGCGGGAACGAGCCTGAAGGCAGCGCTGGACCTGGATTGGGACGATCCGGCGGCGCGCACGGAGGCCCTGGGGGTGGTGCTGGCCGCGCTGGGCGCCATCGAGGCGGAGGTGGCGGCGCAGCCGGAGGGACCGGCGCGCACGGAGGCGCGGGAGAGCGTGGCCGTGGCGCGGCAGGTGCAGGCCCAGGACGTGGAGGAGCGCTCCGACGGGACGGCGACGCTGCGCCGGGGGGTGGCCCCGGACCGGCGCATCAGCGTGGAGAACGCGGACATGCGGCACGGGCGCAAGAGCCGCACCCACCTGATCGACGGCTACAAGCGCCATGTGCTGCGCGATTTGGATCGAGAGGTGGTGCGCGCGGTGGGGCTGACCCTGGCCAACGCGCCCGAGGCGACCGTCACCGCCGCCATCGCAGCCGACGTGGCCGCACAGGGGGTGACGCTGGTCGAACTCCACATTGACCGCGCCTATCTGGGCAGTGCGCTGGTGCGCGACCGCGCCCCTGACCTGACCATCTACTGCAAAGCGTGGCCGGTGCGGTCGGGCGACCACTTCGCCAAGACGGCCTTTCACCTGGACTGGGACCGCGGCGTGTTGACCTGTCCCCAGGGGGAGGCGATGCCCTTTGTGCCCGGCGGCATCGTCCATTTCCCCACGGCGACGTGCCAGACCTGCCCGTTGCATGACCAATGCACGGCGAGCCCGCGCGGACGCAGTGTCAGCATCCATCGCGACGAGCAGTTGTTGGAGGAACTGCGCGCGCGTCAGCAGACGGCGGCGGGCCGTGCAGCGTTACGTGAGCGCGTGCAGGTTGAGCACTCTTTGGCGCATATCGGGGCCTGGCAGGGCGACCGCGCCCGCTATAGGGGCCAGCGCAAGAACCTGCTCGATACGCGCCGCATGGCCGCTGTCGAGAACTTGCATATTGCCCAACGCCTCCCCGCCGTCGTTGCTGTCCCCCGCGCGGCCTAATTTTTAGGGGGATGATTACTTGAATGCCGCTCTAGCGCCGCGCGCTGGCGGCGTAGACGCGCCCAGGCGCCGCGACGTGCGCTAGGCTCGGCGGCGTCACCCTCCTCGGCCGCGACGCGCTCCGCTTCGGCCGTAAGCTCTACCCCTATTTGCATGCTCGTGTCTCCTTAGCCGCTGTTACTCACAATCACGTCGTTACTGGAGACATTGGCGATCGCCGACTCGAGCAGCCGATTGCTGTATCGTAACAAGCTTGACACCCTCTTCACCCGTACGGTAGTGTAACTCATGCGCAACGGCGTTGCGCATGTAGGCATTACCATATAGGAACAGGGACGGAAAAGTCAATGGCGATCTTGGAGGTACCCATAGCATGGTGACAATCGCGCGCCCCGAGGCCACCCACGTCCGCACGCTCCCCGGACGCTACTACTATGACCAGGCTATCTTCGTCGAGGAGCGGGAAGAACTCTTCTCGCGCTCCTGGTACTGCGTGGGCCGCGCCGACGCCATCGCGGAGACGGGCGCGTTCTTCCTGGCCACGGTTGGCCGGGAGAACATTATCGTGCTGCGCGACCGCGCGGGCGACGTGCGCGCCTTCTTTAACGTGTGCCGCCACCGCGGGTCGCGCGTCTGCTTACAGGAGAGCGGCCGGCTCAAGAACTCTATGCAGTGCCACTATCATGCCTGGACCTATGGGTTGGACGGGCGCCTGATCGGCGCGCCCAACATGAAAGAGGACCCCGACTTCGACAAGGGCGACTTCGGCCTGGCGCCGGTGGCTCTGGAGGTCTGGGAAGGCTTGATTTTCCTCAACGTGGAGCCCGGTGGCGCCAATGGTGAGACCCTGGCCGACCAACTCGGCGACATCTATACGCGCTACGCGCGCTACCGCATGGGCGATCTCGCCGTCGGCGCCACCATCACCTATGACGTCAAGGCCAACTGGAAGCTGATACACGAGAACTTCAGCGAGTGCGGGCACTGCCCCGTGATGCACCCTGAGTTGAGCGCGCTGGTGCCCAGCTTCAAGGCCGGTGTCGTGTCCACCTACGGCAGCGGCGGCGCTGAACTCGGCGAGGGCGTGGAGTCGCTGACCCCGACCGGGCGGCGCAGCCGCCCGTCGTTGCCGGGCCTGACGCCGGACGACTTGCATCGCTACTACGGCATGACCACCAACCCCAATCTCTTTCTGAGCTTCCACCCCGACTACGTGCTGACGCACATCCTACAGCCGCTGGCGCCCGACCTCACGCGCGTCGTATGCGACTGGCTGTTCGACCCGCGTGAGATCGGGGAGCCTGGCTTCAGCCCGGCCGACGCCGTCGATACGTGGGACCTCGTCAACCGCCAAGACTGGGAGGCCTGTGAGATGACTCAGGCTGGTATGAACTCGCGCGTCTACGCCGATGGCGGCATCTACGCGCCGTTGGAGGCGCATATCCACCTTTTCAATGAGTACGTGCTGCGCAAGCTGGGGCATTTGGCCTGCGATTAAAATCGCATGGCAAACCACGGCGACTGAAGTCGCAGGGCGGCAAAGATGGTCGACATCTGTGACATACAAGAGGCGTACGGCATCGTTTCGGAAGACACTTCAGTGTCCGTCGTTTGCCATGCGACTTCAGTCGCAGGTTTCATCACATAGGGGGACATGATAATGCGCGAACATGCCCAGGTCGTGATCATCGGCGCCGGAATCGTCGGTTGCAGCGCCGCCTACCACCTGACGCAGCAGGGGCTGACCGACGTCGTCGTGCTGGAGCAGGGGCCGCTGTTCGCCACGGGCGGCTCGACCTCGCACGCGCCCGGCCTAATGTTCCAGCTCAACGCCTCCAAGATGGTGACGGCGCTCGCCACCTATAGCCGGCAGCTTTATAAGCAAGCGGACGTCGACGGCGAGCCCGGCTTCTATGAGTCCGGCAGCGTCGAGGTCGCCACGACACCCGAGCGCTGGGAGGAACTCAAGCGCAAGGCGGGCTACGCCCAATCGTGGGGCATCGAGGCGCGGCTGATCAGCCCGGAGGAGGCGGTGTGTAAGGCGCCTCTGCTTGATGTCGCGCGTTTGTACGGCGCGCTGCATGTGCCGAGCGACGGCGTCGCCAAGGCGGTCCGCGTGTCACAATACTTGGGCGAGGCGGCCATGGCGCGCGGCGCCGCGTTCCACGCCAACACGCGCGTGACCGGCGTCGAGGTCGCCAACGGGCGCGTGCGCGCCGTACTAACCTCGCGGGGACGCGTCGAGGCCGAGAACGTGCTTGTATGCGCCGGCATCTGGGGCCCGGCCATTGGCCGCATGGCCGGCGTGCCCATTCCGCTCAACCCGATGCAGCATCAATACGTCCAGACCGCGCCGCTGCCCGAACTGGCCGGTCAGACGGATGAGATCATCCATCCCCTGGTGCGGCATCAGGACCGCTCGATGTACTTCCGGCAACACGGCGAGCGCTACGGCATTGGGTCATATCGGCACGAGCCGCTGCTGGTCGACGTGGACCGCATCCCGCGCCACGAGGAGACAGCCACGCCGTCCATCCTGCCATTCACGGAGGCCGATTTCGCCCCGGCGCTGGCGGACGCCGCCGCGTTGATGCCGGCGCTGCGCGGGGCCGCGTTGACCTACAAGATCAACGGCATGTTCTCTTTTACGGCGGACGGCCACTCACTGCTAGGCGAGTCGCTCGACGTGCGCGGCTTCTGGGCCGCCGAGGCGGTGTGGGTCACGCACGGCGGCGGGGTCGGCAAGGTCATGGCCGAGTGGCTGATCGACGGCGCGCCGAGCATCGATCTGCACGAGGCCGACCTCAACCGCTTCCACGCGCACGCCGTGAGCCGCCCCTACGTGCGGACGCGCGCGGCGCAGCAGTACCGCGAGGTATATGACATCATCCACCCGTTGCAGCAGATGGATCGTCCGCGCAATCTGCGCCTGAGTCCGTTCCATCGTCGCCTGGAGGAACTGGGCGCCCACTTCATCGAGAGCGCCGGGTGGGAGCGTCCGCAGTGGTTCGCTGTCAATGAGGCGGGGCTGACTGGGCAGGACTGGCCGCCGCGGGCGGGCTGGGCGGCGCGCCACTGGTCGCCCATCGGCGGCGTCGAGCATAGTGCGACGCGCGAGCGTGTGGCCATGTTCGACCTCACGCCGTTCACCAAGCTGGAAGTGGCCGGGCCCGGCGCGCTAGCCTACCTGCAACGCATCGCCAGCAACAACATGGACCAGCCGTCCGGCAAAGTAACCTACACGGCCATGCTGAACAAGCGCGGGGGCATCGAGTGCGACCTGACGGTGACGCGGCTCTCCGACACACGCTTCTGGGTGGTGACGGGCGGCTCCGTCGGGATGCACGACCTGGCATGGCTGCGTCACAACGCGCCGACCGACGGCTCTGTGCACATAACGGATCTAACTTCAGCGTATTGCTGTGTGGGGCTGTGGGGTCCGCGCGCGCGTGACGTGGTGGAGCGGGTCACGGACCAGGATGTCTCCAACGCGGTGTTCCCGTACTTCACTGCCCGTCGCCTGCACATTGGCTCCGTGCCCGCGCTGTTGGTGCGCGTGTCGTACGCCGGTGAGCTTGGCTGGGAGATCTACGCCCCCAGCGAGTACGGGCTGGCCCTGTGGGACACGCTGTGGGAGGCCGGTCAGCCGTGCGGGGTGACGGCTGCTGGCGGCGGCGCCTTCGAGTCGCTGCGCCTGGAGAAGGGCTATCGGCTGTGGGGCGTCGATATCCACCCCGACTACAATCCGCTTGAGGCGGGGCTGGGCTTCGCGGTCAGATTCAAGAAGGGCGACTTCCTGGGACGCGAGGCGCTGCTGCGCGTCAAGGAGCAAGGGCTCACGCGCAAACTATGCGCCCTGACCTTCGACGACCCCTGTGCCGTCACGCTGGGCAAAGAGCCAATCTTCGACGGCGAGCGCGCGATTGGTTATGTAACCAGCGCGGCCTACGGCTACACGGTCGGCAAGAGCATCGCCTACGGCTATTTGCCGATCGCGTGCGCCGATGAAGGGACGCGCGTCGAGGTAGAGTACTTTGGCCGGCGCTACGCGGCGACGGTGGCGCGCGAGCCCCTGTATGACCCCGAGGGCGCACGATTGAGAAGTTAAATACAGCCTGACCTTAAAAGGTCATGGCAGGAAACGGACCTTAAAAGGTCTGTGCGGACGCCAGACGGTTTCTGACATATTGACACGGTAGGCGCGGCCATCGCCGTGCTGACCTTTCAAGGTCTAGTTACTGCCATGGTCTTTTAAGGCCAGGTCCCAAACGCGATGTGCATGACGCCTATTACCACGCCCGCGTTGCCGTATAATAGGTCAACACACGCTGGCGTGGCGTACACGTAACAAGAGCAGGTGACCGATGACAGAACGACGAAGTCCGCTGTACGATTTTCACAGCCGCTCGGCGCGGGAGATCATCCGCGGCGGCGGCGATTTCATGGTCCCGCTGGCCTACACCTCGACCGTCGACGAGCACCTCAACGTGCGCAAGAACGTGGGCCTGCAAGACCTGTCGTCGATGGGCGAGATCGACGTGAAGGGGCCGGGCGCCGAGCGTCTGCTGCGGCGCCTGCTCGTCAACGAGATCGCCGACATGGAGCCGGGCCAGCTGCGCTACTCGACCATGTGCAACGACGCGGGCGGCATCGTCGACGACATCACCGTCTACAAATTCAATGACGAGCACTTCATGGTTGTTACCAGTTCGGGTCCACGTCCCAAGACGGCGCGCTGGATCGCGGAACGCGCTGCGGGTACGAGCGCCTACGCCACCGACATCACCGGCGGCATCGCCTTGCTGGTCGTGCAGGGGCCGCGCTCGCGGAGCTACCTCAAGACTGTGGTGGAGAACGCCGACCTGGACCGGCTCAAATTCTTCCGCTTTACGCCCGCGCGCGTCGCCGGGATCGACCTGCTCCTCTCGCGCTCGGGCTATACGGGCGAGTTGGGCTACGAGTTGTACACGCCGGCCGAGCAGGCGTCCGTGCTATGGGAGCAGATCCTGCGCACGAGCCGCGAGTTCAACTTGCAGCCCTACGGTATTGGCGCGATGCAAAGCCTGCGCATCGAGAAGGCCTACCCGCTCTACGGAGCCGACCTCAACGAAGACTACACGCCGTTCCACGCCGGGCTCGATCGCTTCATCGCCTTCGAGAAGCGCGATTTCGTGGGGCGCGACGCCCTGCTGCGCGTCCGCGAGCGGGGCCTGGAGCGCCGCTGGGTCGGGCTGGCTGTGGAGAGCGAGGTTCCCGCCGCGGTCGGCGACAAGATCTACAGCGTGAGCGACGTGGCGACCTTCCGCGGCAAGATGTTCAGTGGCAGCGAGGCCGGCGCCTATCGGGACACGCTGCTGGCCGGTGAGCAGCAGGTCGGCCACGTCACCTGTAGCGCCAAGGGGCACACCGTTGGGAAGATGCTGGTCATGGCCTACCTCAACACGGCGCACTCCTGGCCGGGCAACAACCTCATCGTCGAGATCAACGGCCGGCCCGTCGTGGCGCGGGTGTCTGCGACGCCCTTCTTCGACCCGCAAAACGCCCGCATCCGCGCCAAGCCGCAAGAGGACGATGCGCGCGTGGCCCCGCCCGCGAGAGACGGGGCGCCGGATGGCGTTGGTAGTGGCTCCGGCGCGCCGACCAAGCGGCTGCCGGGCCGGGACAAGGCGCCGGCGGCCGGCGCGGGCGATCGATAAGCAGCGCTATGTATTCCACCTCCACCTCTTTCGACACCATTGTGATCGGCGCGGGCGGCATGGGCAGCGCCGCCTGCTACCACCTGGCGCGCCGCGGCAAGCGCGTGCTCGGCCTAGAGCGCTTCGGCATCCCGCACCGCATGGGCTCGTCGCACGGCTACACGCGCATCATCCGCCTGGCCTACTACGAGCATCCCTCGTACGTGCTCTTGTTGCGCCGCGCCTACGAGTTGTGGCGTGAGATCCAGCAGACAGCGGGGGAGCAACTGCTGCACATCACCGGTTCGATCGACGCGGGGCCACCCGATAGTTGGGTCTTCAAGGGCTCGTGGGAGTCCTGTAAGCAGCACGACCTGCCGCACGAGGTGCTGACCGGGGCTGAGTTGCGCCGCCGCTACCCCGGCTACCATTTTCCGTCTGACCTGGCCGCGGTGCTGCAGCCAGAGGGCGGCTTCCTGCTGCCGGAGCGCTGCATCGTCTCCTATGTGACGGCGGCGCAGGCGTTGGGGGCGGAGATCCACGGCTTCGAGACCGTGCTGGAGTGGCGGCCGCGCGGCGACGGCGTCGTCGTGCGCACCGACCGCGCCGAATACCACGCCGACAAGTTGGTAGTCACGGCGGGTTCCTGGAACCCCGGCCTGCTCGATGTGTTGCAAGGGCTGGCCGTACCGGAGCGGCAGGTGCTGGCCTGGCTGCAGCCGGCGCGGCCGGAGTTGTTCCGGCCCGACGTGTTCCCCGTGTTTAACGTGTTGGTCGAGGAGGGGCGCTTCTACGGCTTCCCCGTCTTCGGCGTGCCGGGCTTCAAGTTTGGCAAGTACCACCACTTCGAGGAGGCGACCGCAGCCGACGCGGTCGACCGCGAGGTACACGGCTATGACGAGGCGATGCTGCGCGCGTTCGCGGAGCGCTATTTCCCCGACGGCGCCGGCCCGACGATGAACCTTGAGACCTGCATGTTCACCAACACCGCCGACAACAACTTCATCATCGACCTGCACCCCACTTATCCGCAGGTCTCGTTCGCCTCGGCCTGCTCGGGGCACGGCTTCAAGTTCGCCAGCGTCATTGGCGAGATCATGGCCGACCTCGCCGATACCGGCATAACGCGCCACGACATCAGCCTGTTCCGGCTGGAGCGCCTGACGAGTCCGGCCAGTCGCGCGGGCTACGCCACGGCCCCGTTGAACGGGCACGCATTTCACCCCGCCATGCCGTCGAACGGATATGCGCCCTATGCGGCCGGCCCCCTAGCGCCGTCGAATGGGCGTGCCGGTCACGCGCCGGCGTCCGCGAACGGGTTTGCCAACCACAACGCGCTGCCCGCGGATGGACGGCGGCGCTCATTCCCACGCGCGGAGGATGTAAAGCCCTTCTGGTAGCGTCCGGCGCGAGCCCGCCAAAAGGTGATGCCAAGTACGACAGCCGTGTCGTTGAGAGGCCGGCCCCGCTGGTATCGGCCCTGTTCCGGTCCCTTTGATTCGGTGCATAATGGGTAGGATAGCAGGTTATGCCTTCCGCCAGTCCTCCGGCCATTCCTGCCGCGCGTCGTGGATGGTCACGATCTGCACGACCTGACCGCGCACGCGGTAGACCACAATGTAGCGTCCACTCTCGACCACTAGCTCACGAGCGCCAATGTAGCGGCCCTCGCGTCCGAGTAAAGGGTGATCGGCTAGATTCTCGACAGCGTGGCGCACCCTCTGCCCCATGTGATAGCCCGCGCTAGGACTCCATCGGGCGATGAAGTCGATGTGCTGGTCAATCCGGCGTAGGGCGCGCTTGGTCCAGTGAACGCGCATTAGCCCGCGCGCTGTGCGTCGGGTTCATCCCGATGCGCGGCATATTTGTTGAATACCGCGTCTACCTCCTCATCGGTGGCGAAGTCGCCGGCGTCAGCCTCGCGCAAGCCTGCTTCGATGTCGGCAAGCTGCCACCGCTCCACGTCGATGAAGCGGCGTAGGGCTTCCTCGATCAGGATATTTTTGCTGCGCCCAGTGGACTTCGTGAGCATGTCTAGCGCGCTCCGTAGCTCCTTTGGGATGCGCGCTGTCACGGTCGTTGTTTGATCTGTTGCGGTCATAGAGCCTCCTCAACGTGTACAATGTTGAGATTTTTGTACACTCACATGATATCCTACGCGGCATGGTCAGGAAAAGGACGTGTGTGGATAGATTCTCACAGAAGATACGTAGATGTCGAGAGTCGCCCACCAGACCTGCCAGGCGGCGAAGCCGACGAGCGCGCCATCGGGGGTCGCCCACAGGTGTACATCGGACGCCGATTGCAGCGCCGGTGAGCTCAGCCGCCAGGGGAAATCGACGAGATATCGGCCTGTCGGCGGCGTCGCCCCGATGAGATCAGTGACGAGCGATAGGTCGGCGTCGCCCACATAGGGACGCATCGTCAACGTCATCACTCCTCCCCCCGCAGCCCGTGCCCGTCGCCGGCTTTCACCGCCGATGCCCTCTCGGCGCGCATACCCTGTGTGTACGCCAAGCTATCAGCTACGTCCAACCAATGTAGCACAAGCACGCCTTGGATGAGGCGTATGCGATAATAGATGCCAGGAGCGGCTATTAGCAGCTAGCGACTCAAGGGGCGACAACACATGGCTAGTGAGTATGCGTCTATTGACGTTGACCAAAACCCGCCCACGCTCAAGGCGGTCGCCGATGTCGTGCTTACGACCAGGCGTCGCCTCGTGATCGAACAGGATGGCAAACCAGTCGCGTATCTGGTACCGGCTCACCGCATCGTGAGACGCCGGACGGCGGGCAAGAAAACCGCCGCGGACATTGCCGTCGCATGGTCGACGTTTGGCGGTTGGAAAGAGGTTGATATCGACACGTTTCTTGCGGACGATGCCGCGAGTCGCCGTTTCTCCCGAGTAGGCTCGGCTTGCTTCCTTCTTAACGGGAGAGAATGAATAGATCAGACCTAAAAAAGTTGGCGGAAACGCGACTGCAAGACGCTAAAGTCCTCTATGGCAACAGACGCTATGCTGGCGCATATTATCTCGCTGGATATGCTGTGGAGTGCGCCTTAAAGGCGTGCATAGCTCGGAATGTCAAAAGGGGTGACTTCCCTGACAAAGAGATCGTGATGCGAAGCTACACTCATGATCTTCAACAGCTTGTTAATATAGCCGGCCTCAAAGCAAAACTAGATGCGGATAGCAAGTCTGATCCTAGCCTCACAGCAAGCTGGGCCGTGACGATGAATTGGAAGGAAACATCGAGATATCAGTTCCGAAAGCAGATCGAGGCTCGCGACCTGATAAACGCAGTAAGTGACCCATCCAGCGGAGTATTGGTATGGCTAATGAAGTACTGGTAGATGATATTGCTGGCGGGCAACGGTATCCGCTCCTCTATGAAGGAAAGCTTTTGCTTGAGTTGCTTGATAGGGAGAAGGGCATACCGATAACTGCCGCCTTCTGGCTCTTGGATTCGGAGAACCGGACGTGGAGATATATCCTCGCTTCACCGATCGTTGACACCCAGGGTCCGCTCGAAGCCTATAAAATTCTTTACAGGACCTTTCAAATTTACAACAAGGAGGCAGAGTGGTGGCCTTACGAGAAAGTAAGGTCGTATAAAGAGGAAGCAGGGCTAGGGCTAGGGCTCGTACTGCAGGATATTACACTGGTAAGCCCGGATGAGCCAGTGGTGAAACTATTGCGCACAGTAGTGAAGACTCCTCCAATAAGCACCACCCCCATTCATTTCGCGGGGAACTCTATTAACAATATGTTTATCGCCGATGCCTATATCTACCGTATGTTGCCGAAGTCGTCCCATGATCACTCCCCCGAGTGATGTCCTGTAAGTCGTACTTTCACGGTGAGGGGCTCGTAGTCGTGCTCGGGTCGAGCTAACATTGCCCACCGCCTGGAGCGGGAGCCGGAGACGATAGAGAAACATGCCAAGAACATCCGGCGCAAATTGGGCGTCAGGGCGATCACCGATGCGGTGGCCATTGCCCGCCAGCGGGGCTTGCTGCCGCCAGAGTAGACGTGAGATGGCCTCGACTATCGGCCTGGAGCCATGCCTTTGGCCTGCGGTTCGTCGGTGAGGGTGCCGGGATCCGTGCGACGTGGCAAGTCCTCGAAGGTCCCTGCCCCGCTCTTTTAAGGCCAGGTCTCGGCTATCGCTGATAGCTACAATCGCAGGCGTGCGGCGAATTGAGCCAGCGTGGTGGCGCGAGAAACGCGCACGCGGGGCAACTGGTAGGGCGCGCGCGCGTCCTGCCGGGTGCTGGGTGTCACGGGGTCGAGCACGGCCCCGATGTAGCCGTAGTGCGCCAGGATGGCCCGGATGCGCGTCTGCGCCTCAAGCGTGCCGGAGCGGAACGGCGCGCCAGAGGGGTAGGCCAGGAACTGTACGGCGCGGTGGATGCGCCCGGCCAGGACGGCGCGCGAGAAGCGCAGTTCGTAGGTGTCGCGGTCGGCGTCGAGCAGGCCGAGGTCGGGGTGGCTGACCGTGTGTGACTCCATGTCCATCCCCGCCGCGGCCATGACCTCGACCTGCGGCCACGTCACATAGGTGTTGACGCCCAGCGTCGTGCCGACGAGGCCGGTGATGATGTAGAACGCGCCCACCATATGGTAGCGCCGCAGCAGGGGGAAGGCGTCGGTATAGTTGTCGGCGTAGCCGTCGTCGAAGGTCAGGATGACCGGGCGCGGCGGCAGCGGACGCCCGTAGTAGAGCGTATTGAACAGGTCGACGAGCTTGATCGCGTGGTAGCCGTGCGTGGATAGGTAGGCCAGCTGCGCCGCGAAGTTCTGGGCCGTCACCGTTAGGTCGACCTGTGAGTAGGCCAGCGGCGGCGTGTCCGAGATATGGTGGTACATCAGGATGGGCACGCGTGCGACGGACGCGGGCGGCGTGGGCGGGGGGATGATCGGCGCCTCCGGGTCGAGTGGGCCGCCCTGTACGACGCGCCAACCGGCCGGCGTGCGCGTGAGCGTCGTGTTGAGGTTGCGCAGCAGCGTCAGCACGTCGGGCTGTCCGCCGTGGCGCCAGGCCAGGTCGAGGGTGAGGGGGATACGGACGATGGGCCCGGCGGCTTGTGGCGCGCCGAGCGCGACGCCGCGCAGGCGCACCGGGGCGAACTTGCGCCGGTAGTACGCCGCGTAGCCCGTCTGGCCGCCCCAGTCCTCACGCGCGGCAGGCGTCAGCAGGCGCCACATCGCGTCGTAGCGGCCGCCGGCAAAGGCCGTCGCGTAGGCGCGCAAGGTGGCGACGGCCGAAGAATCCGTGATCGACGGCGTGTTTGTTACGCGCCCCGAGACTGCGGCTGACGTCGCATGGCCCCTTTGTAGCGCGCTTGGCGCGACGGCGATGAGCGTTGCCAGCAATAGACCCGCGAGTCGTCGCGATGTGGCGGATGGTGATATTGGACGCATAATAGCGCTAGTGTAGCAAGGATAGACGTACCGGGCGACCATCCTGTTGCGCGCGAATCGCGCATACTATTAGGTATGAAAGTTGAACTGCACTCCCACACGCGGCACTCACGCGACTGTCTGCTCTCGTACGACGCCATCATCAATGTGTGCCAGCGACGTCACATCGGGGCGTTGGCCGTAACCGACCACAATGAGATCGACGGCGCCTTCGCGCTCCAGCAACGGGCGCCTTTTTCCATCATTGTAGGCGAGGAGATCTTCACGGCGCAGGGTGAGATCATCGGCCTCTTCCTCAAGGAGTACATCCCGCGCGGCCTCTCGGCGCGCGAAACGGTCGCGCGCATCAAGGAGCAGGGCGGGCTGGTCTACGTGCCACACCCCTTTGACTCGTACCGCAAGGGCGCCATCGGCGGCGAAACGCTCGATACGATCCGCGCCGACGTCGATCTGCTCGAAGTGCTCAACGCGCGCAACATCCGTGACGAGGACGACGCGAAAGCATTGCGCTACGCCGAGGAACATGGCCTTGTCATGGCTGCCGGGAGCGACGCACACTCGGTCGGTGAGTTCGGTAACGCCTACCTGGAGATGGAGTCGTTCGATGGGCCGCGTGACTTCCTAGAGAAGGCGCGTCGCGGCCGCATCGGTGGGCGGCACTCCAGCAACCTGGTGCACCTGTTTTCCTCATACGCCAAGGCGCACAAGCGGGTGTCCAAGCGGCTGGGGTTGACGACATAGCCCGGTGTTTTAACCCTTCGGGGTCCGGTTCCTGCCATGGTCTTCCAGGGTCGGGGTCGCGGTCCCTGCCCTCCACGGTGTATAACGTGGGTGGGCGCTTACATAAGCGTGTAAATTAAGCATGTAATGGAGTAGTAGAGTATGGCGGGAGAAAGCCGTTTTGGGTTGACCGGGTTGGCGGTCATGGGACAGAACCTCGCGCGTAACGTGGCGCACCACGGCTTTCCGATCGCCGTGCACAATCGCACGACCGCGAAGACCGATCAGTTTTACAAGGACTTCGGACATGAGGGGCCGATCACACCCACGCACACGATCGAGGAGTTCGTGGCCGCCATCGCGCGCCCACGCCCGATCATGATCATGGTCAAGGCCGGTAAGCCCGTCGACGCCGTCATCGATGAACTCCTGCCCCACCTCGATGAGGGCGACATCATCATCGACGGCGGCAACTCGCTCTTCACCGACACGCGACGGCGTGAGCAGGACCTCGCGGCCAAGGGCATCCGCTTCCTCGGCGTTGGCGTCTCGGGCGGCGAGGAGGGCGCGCTCAATGGACCTAGCATCATGCCTGGCGGTCCCAAGGACGCCTATGACGTGGTCGCGCCGATCCTGACCGCGATCTCCGCGCATGTCGATGGCGTGCCCTGCTGTACATACATCGGCCCCGACGGCGCCGGCCACTACGTCAAGATGGTGCACAACGGCATCGAGTACGCCGACATGCAGCTTATCGCCGAGGCCTATGACCTGCTCAAGAACGCTTGCGGCTACTCCGCCGAGGACCTGGCCGATATCTTCGAGCAGTGGAACGAGGGCGACCTCGACTCATACTTGATCCAGATCACGGCCGAGGTGCTGCGCAAGAAAGACGCCTCCACGGGCAAGCCGCTCGTGGACGTGATCCAGGACCAGGCCGAGCAGAAGGGCACCGGGCGCTGGACCGTACAGTCGGCGCTCGAGTTGGGCGTGCCCATCACCGCCATCACCGAAGCGGTCTTCGCGCGCGTGCTCTCGTCGCTCAAGGAGCAGCGCCAGACGGCTTCCCACGCGCTGCCCGGTCCCAAGGCCGCCCCTCGTGAGCGCGATCAGGCGCTGGTCGACGCGGTGCGCGACGCGCTCTACGCCTCCAAGATCGTGGCCTACGCGCAGGGTTTCGAGCAGTTGTCGGCCGCGTCGGCGGAGTACAAGTGGGGCTTGCATCCGGGCGAGTTGGCCACGATCTGGCGCGGCGGCTGCATCATCCGGGCGCGTTTTCTTGGCCGCATCAAGGACGCCTACGACGCGCATCCCGACCTGAATAACCTCTTGTTGGCGCCGTATTTCACCGATGCCGTGACCGGGTCGCAGGAGGCGTGGCGGCGCGTCATCAGTCTCGCCGTGGAGCAGGGCGTGGCGACGCCGGCCTTCTCCTCGTCGCTCGCGTACTACGATGGCTACCGGCGTGAGCGCGGTCCGGCCAACCTGATCCAGGGGCTGCGCGACTACTTCGGGGCGCACACCTACCAGCGCATCGACAAGCCGGGCGCCTTCCACATGCGCTGGGCGCAGGATGGCACGGAGGAGCAGACGTCCTAGATCCCCTCACCCCCTGCCCCTCTCCCTGACCATGGGAGAGGGGGCAGCGCGTTGTATAGGTTCAGTGTTGAAGCTTGCGGCACAACAGGCGGGGTAGCGCCCGCTCCAGTTCCTCCGCTGGCGCCCCCACGCTACCCGCACTGCGCCAGCCCACGGTCCCGTCGGGTCGGACCACCACTGCCCCCGTCGGCGTCACACCATAGGCGGCGCCCCAGTCCCTGTCGCGGTCGGTCAGGTCGCCTGCGACGCCGACACAGTAGCTATCGAGGCTGAGACCCAGACTCGCGGCGACCGAATGGGCCGCGTGGGGCCAGGCTCCGCCCTCGGCGCCTGCCAGCAGCACGAAGCGCCCGTCGAAGAGGTCAAGCGTCGAGATATGCCGGCCGGCGCGCTCTACCCACACATGCGGCGCCCGCGTCCCCGGTCGCCCCGTCAGATCCAGTCCCTTAGGGAGCGCGTCGGCCTGGTTGGTACCCTCCTCCGCCACAATCGCGCGCGAGTCGTAACGGTAGCCCAGGATCGGCGGGAGTTGGGCCAGCGGATCACTTTTATCCTCGTCGTCGCCCCAAGCCCCGTCCTCCGGCCCGTCCTGCCCTGATGCGTCCCATGTTGGGGCCGCATCGGGCGTCGGGGCTGCAATCTCCCGCACCGCCCGGTCGACGACCACGCGCGCGACCGGACGCCGCTCGGCTTCGTAGGTGTCGAGCAGCGCCGGGTCCGCGACGCCTGCCAGGACGAGCGCGAGTTTCCAGGTCAGGTTGTGGGCGTCCTGCACGCCCGTGTTCAGGCCGAACCCACCCGCGGGCGGCGTCACATGCGCGGCGTCGCCAACTAGGAACGCCCGGCCGACCCTGAAGCGATCCGCGATCAGCGCGGCGCCCTCCCACGGGAGCACGCTCAGGATCTCCACGTCCAGGTCGGGGAGGCCGATCGCCGCACGGATGAGCGCGACGCAGCGCGCCGGGGTGAACGCGTCCGGAGTCTCGCCGCGCGTGGGATCGTATGCGACGTTGAAGAGCCAACGGTCACTGTTGTTTACCGCCAGGAGTAGACCCTCCGTCCCTGGCCGCTCCACGAAGCACAGGATGAACTCGCGGCCGCGCACGAGCTCCGACAGGTCGGCGCGAAAGTAGACGTTGACGAAGTGGCCGAGTTGGCCGCGGGAGACCGGTCCAACCCCGGTCATCGGGACTCCGAGCGCCGCCCGGACCGGGCTGTGGGCGCCGTCGGCCGCCACGAGATACTGGGCGCGCACCGCGCGGCGCATGCCCGTGGCCCGATCCGCCAACGTGGCCGACACGCCGTCCGCGTCCTGAGAGAAGGACACAAGCTTAGTGTTGAAGCGCAGGTCGGCTCCGTGCGCACGGGCGGCGGCGGCCAGGATGGGCTCTAACTCGTCCTGGGCGCAGCGGCCCCAGTCGCAGGGCGTCACGCGCGCCAGGGCATCCCCGACCGGCAGCAGGTCCGCGTCGGGAACGCGCCGGATCTCCTCCCCCGCGAGGGTGTCCACGAAGAGCATGTAGCGGCTGGCGGCAAGGGCGGCGCCGGCGTCCCGGACGTCCCCTTCAAGGCCCAACACGCGCAAGATCTCCATCGTGCGCACGTTGAGCCCGCGCGCCCGTGGGTGGATCGATGTGCCCGCGTGGCGCTCCACGAGCAGGGGCGAAATGCCCTGGCGTGCGAGCAGCAGGGCGGCGGTGAGGCCGGCCGGCCCCCCGCCGGCGATCAGGACGGGTGTATCGTAACTGGGCGTGCTGGACGTGGACATGGCGGCTCTCCTCGGACGACCCTTAGCGCGCTTAATGTAGCGCGGCTGCATGGGGTACTCACAGTGTATACAAATTTGCACTATTATGCAAGTTTGTATATTGGTCGGGGCGCCAGAGGGCTAGACGCGCTACGGGGTCAGGGCAGGGTCAGGGAAGCTCACCGCGCTCAATCTGGTCGATGACCCCCTCGATCCAGCGCGTTTCAGCCTCGACGTGCATGATATCCAGGCGCCGGTTCTCAATCATGAAGCGAGGCAAGTCCGGCGGACGGATCACCGGCCACGTCGTTTCCCACCCGACAAGGAAGGCGCGTGAGCGGGCGGCGCGCTGGCGTAGCGCGGCCAGTACCTCGTCGCGGGGGAGGCGGTCCATGAAGGTGAGCGCCACCTGGAAGGGATCGATGGTGGGCTGTTCGCCCCACCAGTAGTCGCGCAGGAGCCGTAAGAACTCTTGGCGCCCGCGGTCGGTGATCGCGTAGGTGATGCGCCCCGCTCCCCGCCCGCCCGTGACGGTCCCCACGACCTCGACCAGACCTTCGTCGGCCATCTTCGAGAGCGCGGAGTAGATCGACCCATAGGCGACGTGCGCCCACTGCTCGGCGTGCCACTGCTCCAAAGTGCGGCGGACGTCGTAGCCATGCAACGGCTCCTTGCTCAGGACGCCGAGGATCAGGACGCGGATTGCCGGCATAGCATCACCTCCATACAGCTTTGCATGATAGCACGCTTCCATGGCCTCGGGGTGGCCGTTCTCTACATCGGCCGCTGTCCCATCTGATACTACTTTGCGTGTTACGGCGGCTTCCATAACAGCTGCGTGGCCTACATGATTGCCAACTGCACGACCTATGCGGCCGCCCGTGTACAATGGTTTCATGGACATAAACCCTTTAGATCAGGCGCACATAGGCGCCGCCACGCTCGAATTGCTGCGCGGTGACATCACAACGGTGGCCGTCGACGCCATCGTCAACGCCGCTAACACCAGTCTGCTCGGCGGCGGCGGGGTCGACGGCGCGATTCACCGCAAGGGCGGCCCGGCTATCCTGGTGGAGTGCCGCGAGATCGGCGGGTGCAAGACGGGCGAGACCGTGATCACGACCGCCGGGAACTTGCCGGCGCGCTACGTCATCCACACGGTCGGTCCGGTATGGAATGGCGGCGCGCACGGTGAGCCGGAGTTACTCGCCAACGCCTATCGCAACTCGCTACGCCTAGCGGAGGAGCGTCGCCTGCCGTCGATTGCCTTCCCCTCGATCAGCACGGGCGTGTACCGCTATCCGGTCGCGCTGGCCGCGCCGCTGGCCCTACAAACGGTCGCGGCGTTCCTGCGCGCGAACCCGGAGGGCAGCCTGCGCCGCGTGCTGTTCGTGATCTTCAGCGACGCCGACCTCGCGGCGTACCGGGAGGCGCTGGCGGAGGTGGCGCCGCGCCCGTCGTAATCGGGGCGCTATCTCACATCGTCCCCCTTTTCTAACAATGTTACTGCAATTGACGGCAGCCCTCCGAGGGCGGGGAAGGTGATGGTGTGCCGAAGGTGGTACGGCCAGAGCCGGACGCTAGTTCACGCGGGCTGCTGAACGGGCGGCGCGCCCACAATCCACAGCGTTACCCAATGCGGAAACCGTATCTCACCATTGAGCGGCGCGCCCTCGCCGCGCGTGTTCCTTGACAACCGCTCGCTTCGTGCTACACTAGCCTTGTCGCCCGGACAGAGGCGTCCCCACGGGCGCGGGAGGCCACGAGCCGTGTCGCCGATGCGCGGACGGGAGGACACGCGCCGCCGCGGGCCGGGCCGCCGTGCCATCAGATACCGCGTGTCGTGCCTGAACCGCCACGCGCCGCTGCGGGCAGAGGCCCCGTGAGGTGCGGATGCACGGCGTTGCACGGCGTTGCACGGGCAATATGGGAGTAGTGCACGAGCGATGCACGAGCGATGCACGCGCGCTATACATGTACACTATAGGGGTAATGCACGAACGCTGCACGCGCACTATAGGGGCGCAAGCTTGCCGCCTGTGTCCGCGCATGGAGGGGCGGCGCGTACTGGGCGGGGGTAATGGACCGCTTCCAGCCGGCAGTGGAATAACTTAATATTTCGGCGTCCCTAAGTCGTTCGCCCCCGCGTAGTATGCTTCGTTTCAGATGAGGGACCCTCGCGGCGCGCCGCGACCAGCGAACATGAAAATCGCGAGTCACAGCGCGAGCGAAGGCGTCGATTTTCAGGGGACGGCCGTAAGGGGGAGCGCTCCAATAACGCGTATCATGAGACGCGGAAGATGAAACTGCCGCAGGTCGAGCAGGCGATCATTGCTTGGTCACCGCGTATCCGCTCAAGGAAGCCAAGACATGATTGATGAACTGAGTACCGTCGTATTGACGACGGACGTACCACAGCACGATCTGCGTGCTGGAGACCTGGGCGTCATCGTGATGGCGCATCAAGGGGGCAAGGGCTATTCCGTGGAGTTCACGACGTTGAGCGGTGAGACGATTGCCGTAGCGACGTTAGCAGCCGATCAGGTGCGACCGACGCGATCGAATGACATCGCCCATGTGCGTGAGCTGGCGACAGCGTCCTAATACTACAACGTTATTTGTCTCCTGAGGCCGTGCTAACGACCTGGAAGCAGGCGTGCAATCGATCAGTTTAGCAAAGATAGCCCTTTGCCTGACGGTTGCTAGGGGTGATTCTAGCGAGGTAACGTTGTAGTACTAATGTTCTTGATTTTACTCATGGGAAGAAGAGTGGTTAAGGTTCGGTTGAGGTGGAACGATCCACTAATAACATAGCGACGAACGGCGCGGCGCGTATGATAGCCTATGACGCGCTGGTGGCGCGGGCGCAAGCTTGCCGCCTATGTTCGCGCATGGAGGGGCGGCGCCGCGTGCTGGGCGCGGGTAATGGGCCACTCGATGCGCGCGTGATCTTCGTGGCCGAGGCGCCCGGCCGCCTCGGTGGGGACAAAACGGGCGTGCCGCTCGTGAACGACCAGAGCGGACGCAACTTCGCGCGCCTGCTTGAAGCGGCCGGCTGGCGGCGCGACGAGGTCTTCGTGAGCAACGCCATCCTGTGCAACCCGCGTGACGCGCAAGGGCGCAACGACGCGCCGGCCCGCGCGGAGATCCGCAACTGCTCCGCGCATCTGTGCGACTTGCTGGCGCTCCTTGATCCGCCCTACGTCGCGGCGCTAGGCCGCGTGGCGCTCGACGCGCTGGCGCTGATCGTTCCGCACGCGGTTGAGTTGCGCCGCGATGTCGCCACGGGCGTGCCGTGGGATGGCCGCACGCTCGTGCCCCTCTACCATCCCGGCCCGCGCGCCCAGCTACATCGCCCCTTCATACAACAGCAGGAGGATTTCGTCCGGTTGCGCGCGCTGGTGACGCGTAGCGGTCAGCTTGACAAGGAATAAGCAGGTAGGGAAGATTCATAGAGAGAGGTGATAATCATGCAGCCGAGTGACCCGGCCTATCGGCGCGAGTTGGGCGACGGCCTGGTGTTGCGCTGGTCGCGGCCGGAAGACACCGAGCGGCTGGCCGCGCTCTACGCCGACGTGTTTCGCCGCTCCGCCGACGTCCCGCCCAATAGTTACATAGCGGCGTGGACGCGGGACATGATGAGCGGACGCCACCCGCTGATCGACCCAACCGACTTCGCTCTCGTCGAGGACACGCGTACCGGTTCCATCGTCGCGGCAACATGTCTGCTCGCGCAGACGTGGGAGTACGACGGCATTCCCTGCCCACTTGGCCGGCCTGAGGTGGTGGGGACCGCTATCGGCTACCGCGACCGTGGCCTCATCCGCGCGATCTTTGAACTGATCCACGCCCGCAGCGAGGCGCGTGGCGACCGCGCGCAGGGCATCACCGGCATCCCCTACTACTACCGCCAGTTTGGCTACGAGTACGCGCTTGACCTCGACGGCAACCGCGCCCTGCCCTTCGCCGCTATCCCGCGCCTCAAAGATGGCGCGCCCGAACCTTACCGGCTGCGCGACGCCACGGCCGCGGATATCCCGCTGGCGCAGCGGCTCTACAATCAGTCGCGCGCGTCGTCGCTGGTCTCGACGCGCATCGACGAGCCCTTCTGGCGCTGGTTGTTCGAGGGGCAAAGCCCCGAATCGGCCGAGAACTTTCGCGTCGCGCTCATTGTCGATGCGACCGGGCGCGACGTCGGGTACGTGTTTCTCGGTCGCTGGCGCTACGACAGCCGGGTCAACGTGTGGGACCTCGGCGTCGACGCGGGCGTCTCGCTCGTCGCGGCGCTGCCATCCGTGTTGCGCGCGATCGAGGCGCGCAAAGACAGCGTGCTGGTCAGCCTCAATACCGCGCCGGCCGATGGCATCGCGTTCGGGTTGGGCCGCGCGCACCCTGTCTATGATGCGCTGGGCGACCTGCTGCCGCCCCCGACCAAGCCACCCTACCCGTGGTACGTACGCGTGCCCAACCTGCCCGGCTTCGTGTCGCATATCGCGCCCGCGCTGGAGCGACGTCTGGCCGCCTCGGTCGCGGCCGGCTACAGCGGCGAGTTGACGCTCGATTTTTATCGTAGCGGTCTACGCCTGGTATTCGAAGGGGGGCGGTTGGCGCGATCCGAGGGCTGGCGGCGCGGCCCGTGGGACGAGGCCAACGCGGCCTTCCCGCCGCTCGTGTTTTTGCAGTTGCTCTTTGGCTACCGCGACCTGGACGAACTGCGTCACGCCTTCCCCGACGTGCGGGCGCGCGACGAGACCGTCCCGCTACTGCGCGCGCTGTTCCCGTCGCGGCGGTCGCTGGTGTTGCCCATACAATAGCTCATGGGCCTGCGACTGAAGTCGCATGGCAAACGACGGACACTGAAGTGTCTCTAGGTGTGACGCCCCAAGCGACTTTAGTCGCCGTGGTCTGCCATGCGACTTCAGTCGCAGGCCAACGCGTATATACTTACGCTATGACCATCACGATCAACATCGACTACTTTGAGAAGACCGGCGTCACCTGCCCGCACTGCAAGCAGACGCAGCTGACGACCGACAACATTATCGACCGGCTTACGCTGGCCGGCCGCCGCGTCTACCGCATGGAATGCCCGTTTTGCCACTCCAACTCGACGATCCAGGAGAAGGCGGATGAGACGCAGACCCAGGAACGCACCTACTCGTACCATCGGCCTAAGTATCGCCGCTAACGGGTTGCTACAAGGGAATCATGTTTATGAGCGCTTTGATTTACACTATCGCTTTGGTTTTAGTGTTTCTATGGCTGCTGGCGGCCGTCGCGCATATCGCCGTCAACGTGGTGGGCCTGCTCCTGGTTGTGGCGGCGATCCTGGTCCTGTTCAACATCATCATCGGACGGCGCAACGCCTAACCGAGCCCCCATTGGGGTTGGGTATCCGTTGGAAGCCCGTGTCCTTGCTATCGCTGACACCCTACGACGCCCTGACCAGTACGCGCCCCTACCGCGCCGGCATGCCGGCGGAGCGCGCGCTCACGATCATCGCCGCCAACGACGGGCCGCAGTGGACCCCGCGCTGATCCCTGTCTTCCGCGCCTTCACGACGGCGGCCTGCGAGGTGCTGGCTCAGGAGATGGGCCACCCGGTCGAGGTCGGGACGCCGCGCGCCCAGGGCGGCCCCTACCGGACGGAGGCGGTCGATGTCACGGCCATCATCGGGTTCACCCACGACATCGAGGGGACGCTCTTCCTCGGGCTCACCCGCGCGACGTCCGTGCGCTACGTGGCGCGGGTTGCGGGCGCGCCGGTGCAGGGCCTGGACGACCCGACCCAGAGCGGCGTCGGTGAACTCGCCATCATGATCGCCGGGCGTGCCGGCGCCGCGCTTGCCGCGCTGGGGCAGCGCATGAACATTGCGCCACCACTGCTCGTGGTGGGCCGCGATGTCGTCGTGTCCACACTGGCGGCCCCGCGCCTGTGCGTGCCGCTGCACACGTCCCTGGGCGAGATGCGCTGCACCTGGCCATCACAGGCCGCCGCTAGCGCCGCTCCTTGGTCGTGGGGGTCCGGCGGCGAGGGGCCTTTTGGGCTATACGGCGCACGTAGGACGTTGCCCTATACTCTTTTAGGCCCCTGACACCTGACACCTAGGCGATCCAGAAAGGTATAAGCGATGCAACAGACACGGCGGTCGTCCCACGGGTGTGCGGCCTGCGGAGGACCAATCGGTCGCGTTCCAGCGGAAGAAGTATGGTTAGTGAGCACCGGCGCACACACGCGCCATCGGATGCAGCAAGCCTTGGTGGCCGCCGGCGTGGCGCTGGAACACGACGCCCCTTACCTCAAGATACCGGTCAAGGGCGGCGTTATGCCCCTGCTTGAGCGGGCGGCGGCGGCCCTCACGCCCGATGAATGTGCGCAGGTTACGGTCGCATGGATCATCGCCGGGACCACACCCATAGAGGCGGTGCGGGAGGAATTGCCGCTCGTGCGTCTTCGGGCTGAGCTCCAGCACCGCTGGTTCACGCAGTTGCTGGATGAGCGCTTGCTATATATGCACTTCCAGCCCATCGTCTCCCTGCATGCCCCGGAGGTCTTCGCGCACGAGGCGTTGGTGCGCGCGCGGCATGAGGGACGGGAGTTGAGCGGGTTCGAGATCGTCACCACCGCCACGGAGCGCGGGTTGCTCGTGCCGCTCGACGCGCGCACGCGAGTGACCGCGATCGAGCAGTTCGCCACGTCGGGGTTGACGAGCAAGCTTTTCATCAACTTCCAACCCTCCGCGATCTACAATCCGCGCTACTGCCTGCGCACCACCTTCGCCGCCCTGGAGCACACGGCGCTACGGCCGCAGGATGTGGTGTTCGAGGTGGTCGAGTCGGAGGATGTGGCCGATATAGGGCGCCTGCGGCGGATCATTGAGGCGTACCGGGCGCAGGGCCTGGGCGTGGTCATGGACGACTTCGGCGCCGGCTACAGCACGTCCAAGCGGTTGCTCCAACTCCACCCCGACTACGTCAAGCTGGATAAAACGCTGACCGCCTTGGTGGCGACCGATAGCGCGGCCCAGCGCGGCCTCAGCGCGATCATACGCATGGCGCACGATGAAGGATGCCGCGTGATCGCGGAAGGGATCGAGACGGTGGCCCAACACGATGTCCTGCGTGACCTCGGGGTAGAGTTTGGCCAGGGGTATCTCTACGCCAGCCCAGCGCGTTTCCCTGTCGTGACGTGGCCACGAGAGCGTGCGGCCTAACGTGCGTGCGTGAACATGTAAGCCGGGATAATCCCCGTTAACGAGCGTCATTTCCGTGTGAGGGTGATTCTGTCGAGCAAAAAGTAGCGCGTTCGCGCGGAGGCGCTCCTTTATCGCGCTGGTTGCGCCACGCTGGACGCCTCCATAGAGGGGGCAAGGGCGTGGCGGAAGAAGGCGGCCACGCGGTTACTATACACGGCGCGGTCGGCGAAGTAGGCGCCGCAGTGCTCGACTCCCGGCAAGAGCCACAACTCTTTGGGCTCGCCTGCGGCGGCGTAGAGCGCTTCGGAGTCGTGTGGGCTGGTGATGCTGTCGGCCAAGCCATGGATGAGTAGGAGGGGCCGCGGAGCCAGCAGGTCTACTTCGCGTAGCGGCTCGACGTCGCGGAAGTGGTAGCCGTTCAGGCGTCCCAGCAACAGGTCGACGAGCGCGAGCAGCGGACCGTGAGGAACGTGCAGCACCTGGCGGATACGCAGGCTCACCGCGTCACGCTGGCGCGCGAAGGGGCTGTCGGCCACCACGGCGGCGATGTCGGACCGGCGCGCCGCCCCCATGATGGCGACCGAGGCGCCCATCGAGTATCCCAGCACGCCGACAGCCGCGCCGGGGATGCGCTCTTTGACGAAGTCGACCGCCGCCAGAAAGTCTTGCACCTCCTGATAG
>JAABUL010003207.1_pt1 | contig 24842 bp, 24 predicted proteins | sample 5559151 | NCBI WGS metagenome assembly JAABUL01 (sample SAMN10711876, study PRJNA513368) | rock metagenome | isolation source: Antarctica rocks | place: Antarctica: Victoria Land, Pudding Butte sud | reverse complement strand
GGGAGTTCTGGGGGGGGGGAGGTTAGTGGGAGATGGGGTTGGGGTTGGGGTATGGGAGGGGGCGTACGTGGGGCGCCATTGTGTGGAGAGTCCAATCTAAGTGTTCGGCTGTTGCTGTTGCTGTTGAATGTGAAGGAGAGGTATCGTGTCTTGAGATACTGGGTACGGACGAACAAGAGGGAGAGGATACTGGGTTGGAAGAAATGTGATACTCCTACCTTATTACTGTACCAGACTCAAGACGGTACCTCGGCTTGCACATTCGTTTGCTTTGAGCTCTCTCCGCTCTGATGAGGTTCACATGCTCAAAACATTGAAGTGGTGTCGTCAGTGATGCTCAATCGAAGCTTGTTCCCAAAGGTCTTGCCTAGTTCGGTAAAGCTCGATCTCGTCCGGAACGTCCCGATCGATCTTGCATAGAGTTGCACGTGAATGTTGTTCTAAGGTACGTGTTTATTCTTCAAACAGAGTCTACAAGGCATGAGTTCGGAATTGTTCATGGTATGAGCGTTAAACTTCGATAAAGCTGGGTGAGGATATCTAGTTGTGAGTAACGACGAACAAGTGTACAAACACTGATTGTGATCTACGAACCAACAACCCTACGAACTCTTCTTAACAAGCGTCAACTCATCCCCAACAGCCCCATCCACACCCCGAATAAACTGCCACGTAAGCTTCTTCGCACTATGGAAAGTAAGCTTGCTAAACCCATAGTGCTCCTGATCCAGCACATTCGTAATCTTCAACTCCTTCTCGTCCGAGCCCAACGTGCTATGGCTCTCAATATTACCAGCCATGCCGTTGATAATATGCGTCAGCGAAACGCCAGGGTTAGTGGTATAAGTATCCTTATCAACAACCGAAGCTTTATCGACTTTCCCGTCTTTCGTCAGCGGCCACAGACGCTCGTACCAGTGGATGTGGCCGGCGAGGTACATGTCGACCCCCGCATCGATGAGCAGGTCTTCGAATGCGTTGCGCAGGTCTTCTTGGTAGGAGGAGACTTCGGAGGAGTACATGGGGCGATGGCTCATGGCGATGATCCAGGGGGTTTTGGTCTTGTCGACGTTCGCGAGATCATTCTTGAGCCAGTTCCACTGTTCGTAGGATTCATTATCGGTCCAGTTGCCGGTGATAGCACCGAAGGGGCCGCTATCGGTGGAGTAGGTCTCGTTGGCGGCGGGAAGGCCTTTCCCGTCTGTGTCCCGGACGAAGGGGTACTCTGGGCTGAACGGGAAGTCGGTCTCGCCGTCGATAGCGACGAAATGGGCAAGGCCGTAGTCGAATGAGTACCAGAAGTTTCCCACGCCGCCAGACTCTGCACCTGGCATGCGGAAGCGGTGCTGGTAGGTGGTGAAGTTCCTGCTACTGTTAGTTGTGCTGTGTGGTGGAGGGTCTGATCGAGACGTACCTCTGGCTTGGCGGGCAACTGTAGTAGGTCAAAGCAGACTCTGGTGCGGAAGAATTCGCCTTGTCGTCGTTCAGATAGGCTGTCAAAGTGTTGTTGCCACCATCGAACTCTGCACAGGCAGCCTCGCTGAGGTGGCATTAGAATGTGCTCGCATGGTGTCCTATCGTTCGAATGCACTTACTGGTTGCCTGGAAGAACCATGTACGGGATCTTCATCGTGATCTTGTTCATCCATTGCTGCCAAAGATCCCAATTGGACTCGTACAACACGCTCATATCACCTAGCAGAGGTCAGCAAGAGTCTCGGATATTTGATTAGCCAATGGGCTTCCGTACCTCCCCATGGTCCACCTTGATTCGCTTCCTCGCCCTTAGGAATGGGATGGTTGAGATACTCCGGTGGGTATGGCGGGCCTCCTGGCAAGCGGGTGTCACTGCCATTGTAGCACACAGGCCAATCTTCCACGCATGGCAAGATTCCCGAATACCAGTCGTCAGCGTAGCTGATATCGCCGCCGTGCCAGGCAAAGGCCAAGCCTTCGGAGGCTTCCTGAGCAAGATGCTTGTGCGTGCCACGAGCGTTGGTGTAGCCCATATCGTTGAGCACAGCGATGGAGAAGGGCTTCTGATTCCCAGCTTCGTGGGCGGTTTTGAAGCTCAGGGTCTGCGACGCAGTGGTGCCATTGGCGGCGGGGATTGAGTAGTAGTACGTCTGGCCTGGCTTCAGGTTCTCGATCTGCACGTTGTGGTAGAACTGGCTACATTGCGTGACAGCTACTTCGGAACATGGAGGAGTCCTGTCGTACGTGGTCGTTTCGCCGGCGGCTTTCTTGTCTAGCGTGGTCGCGCTACTGCCCCAGTGAACACAAGGCTGCTCCGCCAATCCGAAGGGCGTCTGGTAGTGGATTGTAACGCCATTCGGGATATATGCCACGGAGATAACATTAATGTTATTCTTTGGCTTCGAGCTCGAAGGCTTGACAGCAGGAGCCTCCACGAGACGAGGAAAGCCTTTACCGTTGCCATTGACGGTAGGGTCCACCCAGTCTCCGACCGGCACGTCCGGTCCAGTGTAAGGAAACCTTGTATCCACATCACGCTTGACTGGCGCTCGAGGAGCAGCTTCACCCAGCTGGACCGTGGCAAGCGCGCTGAGCAGCGCTGATGCTGTAGAAGCCCTCATCCTGGAGACTTGAGAAATGTTGGAAAGATAGTAGGAACGAGAAGGCTACCGGACCAAGGCGGGCCTACCTTAATAAAGCTTTCGCCTTACCGTCCACGCGTGGCCATCGTCGCGCCTCGTGCAAGGCCACGCATCCGAGTATCCGGCCATCCCGTTCTGTGCACCATAAAAGAGCCTTGGAAGCCAGGCGTGCGGTTTGCGAGCGCAAAAGCACGACACAATTACACTGCGTCCGTCCAATCGTCCTGGTGTAAAAGGCACGTGGGAGAGAAGTGCTTCGGGACCTTCTTCATGCGGCTTATTAGAACAAGCAGTGGAGCCAAGCTCGACAAGCTTTTGCTTGCTTGCCGTTCGTACCTGCCAAGACGAGATGGCGATTGGTCTGGAAAATATTACCATAATCTCCAGCATGATATAGTATTTCGTGGTGCTCCTATATACGTTGCGAGCAGAGGAGACGATTGAGCGGATGAGAGAATCTGCCTCGCTTTAATATGTGTTTGGAAGCCTATCTCCTCCCTGGCCCAGAATATGCGTCCTCTCGGCAACCCAAGCGGCACATGAGCCGCTCCTCATATCCTACGCCCGCGGCCATGGAGATTCGTGATCTGGTGAATAGGCTCAAACGTCCTCCTTCCCTTCGATGAAGGCGCTGAAGCCTTCACGACGCTTCGCCTCATCCTCGCCGCGGTCTTCCGGCTTCTTACTCTTATGGAACTTCTCCTTGCCGTCAAAAATGTACGCCAAGACCTGCACAATATGTGAGCAGCTGAGTCGATATCGCGTTCAGAGCATACGGTTTGAAGACTTACGGTCCTCTCGTCGAAGTTACGCCCGTTGAACACCTTGACACACGCCTTTGCAGCTGTGGCGTCGGAAAAGCGTACGGTGACAGTGCCGTCCTCTTCTTTGTCGTAGAGCACGACGTTTGTGACCTCACCAAGCTTTTCAGCTTCCTCGCGGACGTCTTCCTTGATGTCGAGCACAGCAACAGGGTCGGCCTTGAGTTCCTCCGGAGTGAACATGTGCTTGAGCACGACGACCTTGTCCCAGCGGCTTGAGGTGTCCGGCAGTGCTTGCGGATCATCGTCGTCCCAGTCGGCGAGGCGGCTAGAGCAAGTCAGCATGTGATGACAATGTGGTAGATGCGGCAACGACTGGCAAGACGTGGTCGCGACATACCTGTTCAACTCTTGGTTCTTCTTGATAATCTTGTCGCGATCCTTGTTAGCACCCGTACCTTTTTTCTTGGCCTGATCGCTCTTCAATGGCTGGTCCTTCTGCTGCTTGTAGCTCTGATCAGCGACAGTGACACGCATAGGTCCCTTGTCGCTCCGCTCTCCGGGGCGGAACTCCGTTTCATCAAGCATGTCAATAGCCAGCTGTACCGACTCAGGGCGGAAGAAAACTACCAGGGCATCACCCTTTGGCTGGCCGTCATCGTCCACATAGATCTTGATGCGTGGCTCTCCGGTGTCAGCGCTTTCGGCGATCACTCCGCCGTAGCGAGAGAAGACGCCCTTGAGCTCGTCGACGGTGGCGTCGTCCGGAAGGGAGGTGACGTAAACAGCGTTGCTCTTACGCTCTGGGCGAGCGGCCTCCGCCTTCTGCTTCTTGGATTGACCGGGTGTCTGGTTCCCAAATTTAGCGGATGTGTAGTAGCAGTGGAGTGGCAACACAAACCTCCTCGACATCGGCAGCCTTGCGCTTCTTCAGGTCCACAGCGGGCTCGTCTTCGTTCACTCCGTCCACGCGATACGCTTCTTGTTGCTTTGCCATCATAGCCTCATCCAACTAGAAGATCGTGGTTAGGAGGAAGGGTCCCTCGGTTTATCTTTGAAGGTACCAATGGATTACCGTTGGAACCCATTTTTGGACATTGTCGAGCCATTCCCATTCTTCGCCGATCTCGTCCTCTAATCTGTAGGTGCTGGTGACTTTGTCGAGCGAGATTCGTTGATCTTGACCGAATTCTTCCGAGTTTGTCGGGAACGGCTCACGCTTGCCTTCGGCTTCGATGCTGTTCATGATGCCTGGATCCATGTTGCCTGGCTTCACAATTCGGTGATTATTGCCTCGTTTTTAGTAGCGTGTCCTGTCTCTGTGGAAGGCAATCGGCATCTGGGTTGTGGTTGTAAAGTTGAGGCAGCATATCGAGGTTGAAACATGGAAGGCGCCACGCTAGCCTTGTGTAAATAAGTCGTGACGCTCGTGTCAGAAGTCGTGAGATCTGGAAAGTGCAGAGTCGTTCCTGCCGTTTACAATTCTACTCCAACAACACCATCAGCAGCACCACGCTGGAACCTGCAATACGGTATATTGTGCGCAGACTTTGATTCCCTTCACGCGAGACTGTTTGGAAAGGGCAGTGAGGTCGCGTTCATCCTTTCCACTATTGCCCGGTCACTAGCATTGCTTGTCACAGCCTGCCCAGACCAAGATCGAGTCTGGTTGTGAGCATCGCTCGTGAGAATAACGTGCCCTCATGGTATCCACCTATCGCCTAGTGTGTACCAACGCCGAGGAGTTGATGGCTACCGCCATGCGAGTCGCGACAAGACGAAGGTAAGCGGGTCCGAGAGCATCGGCCGAGCCTCACCAGACCTCCGTTGGCCAGGCCTGCCCTACCTTGGACTTTGTCGAAGGATCGACAATATCACTCCTGCTCTTCGTATATATATTTCTCATTGTCGAGGTCGTTCTGGCTTCTGACTTCTTCCAATCTTCTATCTCAACAACCACTGACCTCACGCAATGGCCACCACAACACCACAAGCACTTAGCACGGTCCCGGCATCTGAGCGGGTGTTAGCCACCAACGAGAAAGTGACTGGTCCAGCAGGGGCAGAGTTGATTCGACGCTCTGGCATCACAAACAGCACTGCATCGTCGCCACTAGACGTCCTAGACAACGCCTGCGGTGGCGGCGTTATTACCTCTCTCTTGCAGGATCTGACATCCCAGCACCCGGACACCGTGAATATCAGCCGCATCACCGCTTCAGACAACGACGAATCCATGCTCAACTACACCCGGCAGCGAAGCCAGAACTTCAAATGGACGAACGTGGAGGTCAAGCAGATGGACCAAACCTCAACTTCTTGGCCGGATGAAGCTTTCAATTACATCTTCTCCAACTTCGGCATCTTCTTCCACCCTAACGACGCCGCCACACTCTCAGAAACCTACCGCGCACTGAGACCAGACGGCGTTGCGGGCTTCACATCCTGGAAGAGTATCGCCTGGTGGCCGTCCGTCGCCGTGCCTGCATTCAAGAGTTACCTACCTGATGCACCAGCGTTGCCACCCAACGTCAATATCTTCCCAGCGAAAGGATGGACGGAGCTTGAATCTATCCCGGAGAAGTTGGAGAAAGCTGGATTCAAGGATGTCCGGGTTGGCGAATATGGTTTCACGCCTGAGGTCGAGGCCGAAGAGTTTGCGGAAGCAACAGCGGTGCTGGTCAAGGTCGTTATGAGGCGGCTGTGGAGTGAGGTGGACTTTGCGAACTACCAAGGAAAGGTTGAGGAGGTGATGTTGAAGTATCTTAGGGAGAACTATGCTTCTGGGAAGTGGGATGGGAAGATGGTAGCGATTATCACGACGGGAAAGAAGTAAGCGAAATAGCAACACTTGTGTTACAGCTAAATTCCAGGTAGTCCCGAACGATCTCGAAGCATGGACTAGTTTCTTCAGTGCTCATCCAGGCTCTTCACACCCTCGTCCTACATCTGCGCTCGCAACCCGGACACGGCCTCCGAGTGCGCACCGTAACCGCTTGTTAACGCCCACCATCGTTCTCGCGTTAACGCGAGGTCTTGAAACGTAGTACCACTATAGCACACGGCTACGGCGGCCTGCAGCCCTACTCGTCCAATGGCGAGATGACCGGCACAAAATTTGCCTTGCTTCCTTCGGCAAAGCTCGATCCGAGAGCAAAACTGCATCCGAAAGCTAGGCATATTTTTTATGTACATACCGGGACGGTGTAAATGTCAATAATTTGGAGCCTCAGGCACTAGTTCCTTGGCACATCAACCTCCTTTTCAGCTGCTGTAATTAGAACAAGTAGATAGCACGTTACAATTCACTCAGTTACTGGTCAATCACACGATACACGTCATATCAATGTACCTGGTGCCGCTATGACATCATACTGCTTGCTTGCCACGTAATAATGTTGGGTGTGCAACATCATGCTTTGCTATAGAGTAACTCCTCATGTGCAAGAAGAAAGGCGGTTGCAGCAATTTAACGTTGTTCCCATATATCGAAATCAGGGACTAAATCGACGACCTCGTTATAAGTCCAATCATGGATATACCCTTCAACATCGAAACACTCTCCCTCTTCAAACTCACCCTCGGTCTCACAACTCTCTACCTCATCTACGTTCTCAGCTCAGCACTCAACATTGCCTACTTCGGCCCCCTCAGCAAATTCCCAGGACCAAAGCTATGGGCCTTCACCAAACTCCCCAACATCCTCACCATGGTGTCCGGCAACGAAGCCCAAATCTACGCCGAACTCCACCAGAAATACGGCAACATAGTCCGTATCGGTCCTCGCCAGCTCTCCTACGCCGGCGGCGCAAAGCACTGGAAATCCGTCTACGGCTTCAAGAAACATGGTTCTTCCGTGCCGCACAAGGATCCGATGTTCTATTCTACATCCATGAACGGAACGCCGAACATTATTGTCGCGGATGATGCGAACCATAGTCGACAGAGGAAGATTTTGTCGCATGCTTTCTCCGATAAGGCGCTGAAGGAGCAGGAACCGTTGCTAAAGCGGTGGAGTCAGCTGTTGAGGACGAAACTGGGGGAGAAGGCGGATGGGGAACAGGGAGTGGATATGGTGAAGTATTATAACTTTACCACCTTTGATATTATGGGTACTTACCTTCCATCCATATTCGATATTGAGTAGACACATACTGACCGTGAGGCAGGTGATCTTACCTTCAGCGAAGGCCTCGATATGCTCGAAGGATCCGAGTACTCACCATGGGTCAAGACAATCTTCGGCAGCATCAAAAACGCCACTTTCTTCCGTGGCATTCGCATGCATGATCCACTAAGCCGGTATATCTTGGACAAGCTCGTCTTCAAAAGCAAGAAAGTCCGCAAGATGGCGTGGGAGCATTGGCGCTACACTACCGATCGCTTGCATCGACGTCTCGCGCGAGAGCCGGAGCACGAGGATCTGTGGGCCAAGATTATGGCTAAGGATGAAGCGGATGGTGGTTTGACGATGGGCGAGCATGAGTCGAATGCTTCGCTGTTCATGATCGCGGGAACGGAGACGACAGCGACCGCGCTGTCGGGCACGACGTACCATCTGCTGAAGAACCCGGACACGATGCAGAAGCTAGTCGAGGAGATCCGAGCAACGTTCTCGGATTTCGACGATGTGACGCTTGAGGATCTCGCAAGGTTGAAGTATCTGCAAGCTGTGCTGCAGGAGGGACTTCGAATGTACCCACCCGTGCCTATCACGCTTCCACGGTTGACACCGAACGAGGGCGTCGAGATCGATGGAATGTTCATCCCTCGAGGTGTTACGGTACCAGACCCATGGGCAAAACCCTACCTTATCTAAGACATTCGCTGACCCTTTCGTAGGTCGGCTGCCATCACTTCGCTACCTACAGGATGCCGGAGCATTTCAAGAATGCGTACGAGTTCCATCCCGAACGTTGGTTGGGCGATCCGGAATACAAAGACGATAACCTGGACGCTCTGGAGGTGAGTTGAGCCAAAATCCACCTTGTCTGTTGCTAGCGATGCTGACACAGTAGCCAGCCTTTCTCCGTCGGTCCAAGAAATTGTCTAGGCAAGAACTTGGCCTGGCATGAGATGCGGATGCTGCTTGTGACGGTGCTGTTGCACCTCGATGTCAAGCTGTGCGAAGAGTCGGCGACGTGGTCCGAGCAAGCAGTTTATACCCTTTGGGAGAAGGTGCCTCTGATGTGCACATTGACGCCTCGCACGGTGGCGTGAAGCAGCTGGCTTCTGGGTAGTTGGCAGTAGCTACGGCGTCCGACGAGGTGGAATATCTCGTGTGAAAGGAATTTTCTTCCACCTTCGATAGGAGGGCATGCGGGGCGCTGATAGTCACGAGCTGCGCTAGAGACCAAAGTAAGGACGGGAGGTCGCAGTCCTCCTTGGGTGTGTCGAGGAGGCCTGTCTCGACCATCTTGGAAATCGATGCAACTATGGAAAGAGTAATAGTCGAACCGAAGGTAGTTCTTGAGCCAAGACCCAAGTTTCGATCTCGCGACCAATCTTGACAGAATCTTTGGGGAGAAGGAATATTTCATGCGTGGAGGAGGTGTGGGATTTGGGTCCAGGCTTGAGAACGTGTTTTTTGGAGCTGTATGATTCGTTCTCAGCTTAGCAGTCTCACAGCCACTCGTCGAAGCAGCGTCAGTAGCCTGTGTCGCGTGCCCTTCAAGGTGCCATCATGGATGCCTCATATGAAGTTCAGTCTGGTCTCTTCTTTCTCTCTCAACTCCCTTTCCGCAACAGCAGATGTCACGAACTTTGAACAACGCGCGCCCGAAATAGCTGCCTTGGCGAGATCTACAGCACGTGCCGACGATCCGAAACCTGGGGAACACGCGGAACCCTGCAGAGTTGACGTATCCCTCTCAAAAATAGGACCGAAGACATTCCTCGATCCTTCGACATAGGTGTTTATTGGCCTTTCGTTGTGGCTTCAGGGGTTGCGCTGGTCATATCCGGAGTATTGGAAGAGCTTTGCAGAGTTGTTAGCATTTCCAAGGGCGCCGGGAACGCATAGGAAGGGATGAAACAATGGTCTCGCTAAGATGGACTTTCCTGTATGCATTATTCGTGGCGGTGGTGTACGCTTCGCCGGTCCAGGTTCCGCTACTTGACGTAGCGCCAGAGGGGGAGAGCGGTGATACAGATCCGGGTATAACGAAGAAGAAACCTTTACATGGCCGGTTTCTGCACATTACAGGTATGCCTCCGTACACGTACGATGCAGCTCTTATGCTGAGTATAATCTTAGATTTCCATCCCGACCGGTTCTACGAGATCTACGCCTCGACCAAAGATGACGATGCGTGCCACCGAGGACAGGGCCCGGCTGGTATATATGGAGCCGAAACGAGCGACTGCGATAGTCCGCTCGAGCTGATCAACAAGACGATGAAATGGATAGGAGACGAGTTGAAAGACAAAATCGACTTTGTGATATGGACCGGCGATTCAGCTCGCCACGACAACGACGAAGAGCATCCTCGAAACGAGAAGCAAGTAGTAGGCTTGAACCAATTCATGGTCGACAAGATGGTAGAGACGTTTGGGAAGCACAACGGCGACGAGGAGGACAACGATCCGAACAACGACTTTGTTCTGCCTATTGTTCCCAATCTTGGCAATAACGATATACTGCCACACAACATCTTTCGGCAAGGTCCGAACAAGTGGACACGCACCTACGGGAAGCTTTGGAAGCAGTTCATACCGGAGGAACAGAAGCATCAGTTCGAGCAAGGCGGCTGGTTCTATGTCGAGGTCATACCGCGCAAGCTCGCCGTCTTCAGCTTGAACACCATGTTTTTCTTTACAAGCAATGCAGCTGCCGACGGCTGTGCATCTCACTCTGAACCTGGCTATCGACAGATGGAGTGGCTACGGATTCAGCTTCAGTTCATGCGAGAACGAGGCATGAAAGCGATCCTGACCGGCCACGTTCCACCCGCGAGAGAGGACACGAAGACCAGCTGGGATGAGACGTGCTGGCAGAAATATACGCTGTGGCTACGGCAGTACCGAGATGTTGTCGTTAGCAGCCACTACGGACACTTCAACTACGATCACTTCATCCTACAGGACTTCAAGGATCTTCGTAAAGGTACTAAGAAAGGCAAGATGCCCAACTATGCAATTGAGACTGTCGAGGAGGATGACATACATGCGAAAGTGAATTCGAACTACTTCGTTGATTTAAGGAAAGCCTGGTCGAAACTTCCGAGTCCACCGAAGGCGCTCAGCTGGTTCGAGGAGTTAGATGCCGAAGTTGAGGAACTTCGGGAAAGCCAGTTATCCCTCTCGCAGGCGAGCAGGATGCTTACGAACTTCGTGAAAAGCAAGAAGAGGAAGCAGAAAGAGGCAGAGAAGAAGTACTTGAAGAAAATGGGAGGCGAATTCGCTGAGAGATTCTCGGCTGCGTTTGTCAGTGCCAGTATTGTGCCCAATCTGTATCCCAGTTTGAGGGTATACGAGTACAACATTACTGGTCTCCACCAGTCGGATGAATCGCTCGCCTTCCCTGTGTCTGCAGAGACATCACCGTTCCAGGAGGACGATTTCGGTCCAGATGAAGACGTCTCGATCGCAAAGAAGAGTGAAAAGAGCAACAAGAGCAAAAAGAGCAAGAAGAGGAAGTACAAGTTCGAGATTCCGGAGGCTCCATCGAAGTCATCAGCGCCTGGTCCGGCGTACTCACCGCAAACTCTGTCATTGCTGCGGTATAAGCAGTACTTCGCTAACCTGACGCACATCAACAACGACTTTCTTGGACTTACTGCTGAGTCGGAAGAGACCGATTCTGACACCGTGGACGCTGCAAAGTGGAAGGAAGGCAAACACAAAGGCAAAACGAAGCCCAAAGACCACGAGCCGAATCCGAAGAAGTTCAAATTCGAGCTTCACTACGATACGAAGCATGACGATGTGTATAAACTGGAGGATCTGACGATGCCGAATCTTGTTGATCTTGCCAGGAGGATTGGCAGTTTCGAGTCGGGCGAGGCCATGTCTATGGAGGACGACGATGACGACGCTGGTGCGCTCAAGAAGAAGAAGAAGAAATATAAGAAACACAAGGACAAGCATCGCAAGGAAGACGAAGCGTGGTTCACATTCGTCCGTCGAGCGTTTCTGGAGACGCTGAGTCGGGAGGAGTTAGAAGAGGAGTTTGGCTAACGAGTTCACGTAGATATGATACCCTAGCATAGCGATTCGAGCAACTATATTGCACCTGTTCGACATATATCTGTCTGCTTCATGACTTCCAGTAGAAGGCCGCGGGATAATAACTTGGAACGACGTTTAACCGGAAGCAGGAAGCCGGACCTGCATAACAACCTTCCCGAATGAGCCTCGCTGCGGGGACGAAGTGAGAGGCTGGGAACTTGGAGCCTCGTAACAATGATCCATAATGACCGTGCTTCTCTGCGGCCGCCTCTCTGACCGCATTTATTGAGGGGGGATGGAGCGCAGGACACTCCGTAACTTTAAGTTCTTTATAAGTGCCGGCTTCGCGATGGGTTTCGTCCGAGAACTCTGTTGTTGCACCTGGATAGCTGCTCAAGTCATTGAATCAGCATTGTTTCGACAGACCCAACAACATGCGCAGCACGATCTCATATTTGCTGGCTCTCGCCTCTGCGCAGCTAGCATGGACAGCACCACCGCCGGCCCATAGCAAGCCGTTCGAACACATAAAACGACAGGCAAACTCTACTTCAAGCTCGAGTCTGCAGGTTGATCTTGGATATGAGGTCTACGAGGGCTACCACAACACTACATCCGACATCAACTACTGGAAAGGGCATGTTTAACATCTCCAGCATGTCCCATTTCATCGCTAATCTTGTACAGTGTTCGCTTCGCAGCACCACCACTCGGCGACCTGAGATGGCAAGCACCACACCCGCCGACTCTGAATCGTAGCAGCACAATCTCGGCTAGCGAGTACGGACCCATATGTCCTCAAAGTCCGAATGGTGGCTCTGCGGCTCCGCCTGCGTACGGGGATGAGGATTGCTTGTTCCTGAACGTCTGGGCGCCTCCGAATGCTGAGGGGTTGCCCGTCCTGGTCTGGATCCACGGCGGTACGTTTCGAGTATGAGGTTGAGAGGCGTTGGTGCTGATCAAAATCTAGGTGGCTACGGACAGGGCTCGAGCCAGCAGGATCTATCGTACATCATCAATGAGAATGGGAACAACTTCGTCGGTGTTGCGATTCAGTATCGAGTAAGTGCTAATGCAGTAGTGAGAATGCGTGCGGACGAGACTGACGCTTTATCTAGCTGGGTGCCTTCGGCTTCTTGTCCTCGGACGAGGTCTTCAGGAATGGAGTTGTCAACGCTGGCATTCTGGATCAGACATTTGCGTTGAAGTGGGTTCAGACCTATATTCACCTGTTTGGTGGCAACCCGACCAAGGTGACGATCTGTGAGCGATGCCAAATCAGAACTCGAGCACTACAGATGCTAACTTCCCGACAGCTGGCGAGTCTGCTGGAGGCGGTAGTGTGATGCTGCAGACCATGGCGTACGGTGGATCTTTGGGCACTGAGCTTTTCCAAAACGTGCGCAGTGACAGTCCTCACCTGAGCACGATGTCAGTACTAACGGCTGACAGGCGTTCTCTTCTTCGCCCTATCTTCCGATGCAATTCAAGTGAGCAACGAACGTCTCTGAACGCACACAAACAACTGACAACGACTTAGATACGGCGACTGGATTCCTTCTCAATCGTACTATGCCTTCGCAATCGCTGCTGGTTGCTTTGGCGGGGCCGCGTACGGATACGAGACGAAAGGCACCACAATCTTCGATTGCCTGGTTGGCAAGGATACGCAGACACTCCAGAACGCAAGCTTCTACGCCTCAGCTTCGGCCAACTTTGGGATCTGGGGATTTTTGCCTGTCACAGATGGTGTTCTGGTCCAAGATCTGCCGTCGAGACAGCTTACCGAGGAGCGAGTCAACGGTCAAAGGCTGCTGATCGGAGTAAGTGCACTCGACTGACCTATAGGATCCCGCTGACGGGCATTAGAACAATGCCGAAGAGGGCGCACCGTTCGTCCAGCAGAACGTTACTACCGAAGCAGATCTCATCACTTGGCTGCAATTGACCTTCCCGATGTTCACGAATTCAGACATCGCAAAAGTACTCTTGTACTACCCATCGAGCAACGCTTCGACCAACCTCAACGCCGATGAGTACGCTACGAACGGCTACACTGGTGCTACAGCTGTCAACGAATCTGCCGTCGGTACGGGACAGCAGCAACGTGCAAATGTAAGTTCGTTGTAGGCTGATAGGCTACCTTTCACTGACGAACCACAGAACATCTATGCTGAGACTACGTTTGTCTGCCCGAGCTACTGGATGGCAGAGGCTTTCTCGAATCCACCCCGTGTCTCATACAAGTATCAATACTCGGTCCTTCCAGCTTTGCATGGCACGGACGTCAGCGCATACTTCGGTCCGCCATCGCCTCAGCAAGGCCCGGACTTTTCGCGAGCATTCATGCACATTGTGGGCAACTTTGTCACAATGAACGATCCTTCGATCTCCCCAGCAATTGCCAACGGCGCTTCATCGAGTTCCTCTAACAGCAGCACATACTCGAACTCATCCACCACCAGCAATTCTGCGACAGCCTGGCCACCATTCGCGATATACGCTCCCTACCAGTTGAACCTCAATCAGACAGGTGGGACCGAGATATCAGTGGAGACCATTGGCGACAAAAACTCCACGATATACGTCGGACCAGGACTGCAGAACGACTTCTCCCTTGTCAATGCTTATACCTGGGAGGGCGGGCGTGGATATCGATGCGATTTCTGGAAGAGCGTTGGTGTGATTGTTCCAGAGTAGACGATGCTTTTGGCAATGTATCATGTGAACCAAATCAAAAGTTGAGTTGAATATGCCGCTTCTAAAGACTTGTTCTACTGAGATTGGCATTGTTCCAGTGTTGACTTTTGCAATTTGGTCGGTTGACGCATGTGATCGTCGTCACAACTGCCAAGGTAGGATGCAGCTGTCCGAGGTCGCTTGCTTGGGCCTTGTACCACCACTGTCAAACGCTTTTGTGTGGTTTGACAAAAGTCCTTCATCTATGTTGGAGTCTGACGGACCAGAGAGTTTTTGAGTTGTAAGAGGACCTCGAGTGTCCGTTGTGCACTATGCACCTGCTTCTCCTCTGCGTGTATGGAGCACTTGCAACACAACCCGTTGTTCAAGTTATCAACGGCTCGTACCAAGGACTACATCTGCCGCAATTCGATCAAGACCTTTTTCTCGGAATACCGTTTGCTCAAGGTCAGTGTACTCGTCCTTCGAAACGACGATCAGGACTCAACGTAACACTTCACAGATACTGGTGGCCAGAACAGATTTCGGATCCCTGAGAGCTTAACCGAAACATGGAGCGGAGTGCGTACGGTGACGCAGTACGGCGATGCGTGTCCGGACAACGAGCCAGATGAGGACGCAGCATACGGCATGAGCGAGAACTGCCTGAGCATCAACATCGTCCGACCGTCCAATGCGAGTGGTCAGCTACCAGTCTTGTTCTGGATTCATGGTGGTTCCTATCAGGGTGGCACGAGCGGACTACCTTACTACAACCTCACATATATCGTACAAAGGTCCGTAGAGATCGGAAAGCCGATAATCGCAGCATCGACCAACTACCGCAAAGGAGGCTGGGGCAACATGTATAGTATTGAGATACAGGTATGCTTGAAATCGCAACAATGTGTCAGTAAATACTGATGTGTAAAAGGGATCTGGTAATACGAATCTTGCTCTTCGAGATATGAGGAAGGGATTGGCATGGGTGCAGGAGAATATTGCAGCATTTGGGGGCGATAAGAGTTCAGTCACCATTTGGGTATGACACTTTTGAAGGCGCAGGGTATTGCGATCAAAAGACTCACTAATTCGTTTCGACAGGGAGAGTCTGCTGGATCTTTTGCCGTTGGACAACTCTTGATGTCCTACGGTGGCAGGACTGACAAGCTCTTTCATCGTTCGATACAGGAATCTGGATCCGCCGCTACTGCTTGGTACAATGGAAGCGACTGGTATCAACCAACGTGTCAAGACATCGTGAACAAGGTCGAGTGTACCGATGCTATTGATACTCTGGAATGTCTGCATACAGTGTCGTACGAAGAGCTGTACCCTCATCTAAACCAGTCAAAGCTCGTCGGAGCACCAGGCTGGTATCCAACGGTCGATGGCGATGTCATGCCAGACTTCCCGACAGTTCTGCTCGAAAACTGCAAATTCGCTCATGTGCCTCACTTGTATGGCAGTAACTCCGACGAAGGCACAGACAATGCTCCGTCTGGGATAGGAACCGATGAGGACTTGCGGGAGTTCTTATTGTATGGAACTGGATTCCAGTTCCCAAACTCCACGATCTCGAGAATCATGGAACTGTATCCAGACGACCCTGCTCAAGGGGTACCGATCGACACGGGCAGCAAACGATTTGCAGCCAAGGGGCTGCAGTACAAGAGAACAGCAGCAATAGTTGGCGACGTGTTCTACCACGCAACCCGGCAAAACGACGCTCGATACTACTCAAAGTATGCACCAACGTACATCTATCGCTTCAGCACGAGGCCATACGACAACGACACGAGTACTCATCTCGCTCCTGCCTACAAAGGCGTCGAACACTTCAGCGAGGTGGCCTTCGTGTTCGGTAATCCCGTCTATGTCGGTCCTTGGCCGCAGTACAAGGCTCTCAGCGACCAATTGAGCGAGATGTGGATAAACTTCGCGAATACAGGAGATCCGAACAGTGAAGGCTTGCCGCGATGGCCGTTGTACCACGAGAGGGCTAATGGAAACAACCTTGTGCTGCAGACCACTGGACAAGGTGGGAGTTATGTTGAGGAAGATACTTATCGTTTGGCTGGTAGAGAGTATCTAACGAAATGGGCTAGGAGGCGGCATGTCTGAGCAATGCAAGATGCCCGCCTGTCCATCGAAATCGTTGATTTGGTCTCCGACACGTCTCACAATTGGTGGTCGGCTGACCACATAATGCAGACCAATGGAGGAATTCCTGTTCGTCAAAAGCTCATGATCATACATCCCATGTTCTATTCATCACAGAGCATTCCACATGCCGGACCCGCCCCCATCAGATCTATACTCATCACACCACAGCAGTCCTGCCCATGGCCTGCAAAGGATAACTTTCGGCTTGCGCCTCCTTGCTCCCTCTCACCATCGTCGCTCGACTATGGCTTCGATCCTCCACACCGACGATCTCACTTTCGCCATCGTCCGGGAAGCCGACCGGCTTTACTTCTCTCACAAGCTCGACGAAGTCGTATCCAAACTCTCCGATTTCGACATTGTCGATGCCCTGTTCCTCCTCAGCCCTATCGACACGCAGACGTAGAGCCGGAACGACTCGGCCCAGCAGCGATAGCAGAATCAGGAGGAGACAAGTCACGGTGAAGCTGTACGCCATTCCCGTGGCACTGTCGGCAGCTTGATAGCCGATCTGGATCCAGTTGCCGTTGAGCCAGCCGCCATCAATCTTGGTGTAGCCATCGAGATGAGCGATATAGTCGGCCGCAAACACGCCTGTGAGCAGATTCCCGACGACTCCACCGACACCATGTACGGCAAAGATGTCCAGTGCATCATCCGCGCCGAGGTAGTACTTCAATTTCGTGGCGAAGTTGCATGCAACACCCGCGCAGACTCCGAAGACTACCGCTACCCAGGCTGGAACGTACCCAGAGCCGGGTGTGATGGCGACTAGGCCAGCGATAACGCCAGAGCAGAAGCCTACGGTCGACCACTTTCGTTCGAGCCGGTAGTCGATCAGACACCATGTCATGCCACCAACGCAGGCGGCAAGGTTCGTTACCACTGCCGCCATTACCGCACGCAGATTCGCAGAAAGTGCAGAGCCAGCGTTGAAGCCGAACCAGCCGACCCAGAGAAACACAGTTCCGATCACTATGTGCGTGACGTTGTGAGGGCGGTAGTTGAGCTTCTGTGTCCCGTAGCCGGCTCGCTTCCCAAGAATATACGAATAAGCGAGAGCTGCTGAGCCGGAAGATATGTGCACTGGCGTGCCGCCGGCGAAGTCGAGACCGCCGAGTTTGTAGACCCAGCCGGAAGGGTTCCAAGTCCAGCAGGCGATGGGGTCGTACACAAGGGTTGACCAGAGGAAGGCGAAGAGGATGCTTGGCAGAAGGCGACCTCGTTCGGACAGGGCTCCCAGTGCGATGGCGACGCTGTGGTGAAATAGATTAGCGCCAGAGTCAAAAGAGGAGCTCATGTTCAATCGACTTACGTAATAGCGGCGAACATGCACTGGTAGACCGCGAACAATAAGTCAGGTATCCTTGCACTGCCCACCGATGGCCTGGCCAACACGTTCCGGAAGCCAATGTTGTCGAGGTTTCCAATGAATGGCCCCGCGGTGTGTGAGAACGTCAGCGAGTAGCCCCAGAAGAACCATTGGAATGAGACAACGGCTGTCGACATGATGCTGAGCCAGATCAGGCTCAGAGCAGATTTGCGTCGAGCGAGCCCGGAGTAAAAGAAGCCGACACCTGGTATCATGAGGAGCACGAGGGCAGTTGAAGTCAGCAGCCATGCTATGTCACCGCTTTGGTAGTAGAGGTTGAGGTCTTGCGTGAGGGAGTCGCCGCCAGTCGGTAGGGAGGAGTTGTACGGGACCAGGGGAGAATATGGTAGGTTGTCATTGATAGGGGAAGGCATGGTGGTAGATGTGGTGTCGTGTGACCTCTTGCGATAGCCTCACAACTCCGGAGCCTTTCGTCGAGGACACGCTTCGTTTTGAGGTTGTGAATTTGCTGATAGATTCGTGATGTGTCCCACACCTTTGATGTTGGACCGGTGTCACATGAGTCCCAGCATTGAGGCTCGTGAGACCTTGTGCTGCCGAGAAGAGTGTTGCTCAACGACTCGTCACACAGTGGACACCTCGAAGTTGCCAATGCGAATGATGGGATACGAAAGGACTGGTCTTCTTCGTCACAAGAGAGTGGCAGAGCAACACATATGAATGACAGTCCTTGTGAAAGCACAAGAGCCAGGAAGCAGGAGGTAATAATAGGTCAGACATATTCCTCACATCTCCGAAAATATTCATCTATACTCCTTGCCACCCCACTGTGCTGAATGAGGCGTCAAAAGCAAATGGCATCTCGTGGACGGGGACGGAGCGATCACCGCTGCAGCTGTCAGCACCTTGATGCACGAGTTTGTGACAGAGTGGTGGAAGACATGAGGTCTTGCGTTCCGGGTTCGTGCTTCTGACATCGGCCCGGGTAGTTATCTATCGGCCCAGCGCCCCGGTAACACCTGGCCAATAACAAATTCGGAGTCCCTGGACGCTGCCGACCGTAGCGCGCCACTGAGCTGGTTGCACCAGATACGCGACGTGGGTGAGTTTTTGTCTTCTGATGGACAGCGAACAGAACGTCGTGGAGTCGTTGGATACTTCATCGCACCCAATGGTGACAGACCAAGACCGGACACCGTACCGCCAGCAGGCGTCCTCCTGGAGAAATACACGGTCCAGGAATCGAGTATGCCACTCGCACAGTCGCCTTCAGCTACATCCCACGTATCCAATGCACGCGTACCGTTACGTGGGCAGCGGCAGACGCCACAACGGCGATACATCGGCTAGCTGTCAACCCCACGTGCTGAAGGAATGGAAACTCTTGGTTGCGAATCTCAATGGTTGTAGTTGAAACTTCGTACCTCCGCATAACAGGATGCCCTCATAGGAGACAACCGGAGTACTCTGGCACGCAGTTGTGGCCGGCACCGACCGTAAAGTCGACCGAACGATAAGCTTGAGATTCGACGCACAACGGGACGAGGAAGACCGGGCGTTCCATCCCTCAATCTCGCAGTGCCTTCCTTCGAGATGCCCTGCCTACCGTGTCCGTGGGAGGTGTGAGACATGTTTGTTTGCTAGGCGAAGCACCGCATTCACCAGTCCAAGGCTCAAGCATGACCCGATGCTATCAAACCATCTTGAACAACACCTCAGGACAATCTGGAGCCCAGTCGCGCTTTCTGTTTTTTTCCAAAACCTGTTCTGTTGAAGAGGTACATCAGACTTCAGAGCACCCGAGACGGTCGTTGAAGCGCGAGGGTCTCATGAAACCTGGCCATACCGTCCACAACTTAGTCCTTGTACACTTTTGGAGTGCAGCTCTGCCAGATGATGTTGCCAAAACAACGAGGCACCACAGTCTAACAACTCGGCAGAAGTGGGCAAGGCCAACGACTACCGCCAATTTCCACTGCAGGTAATCACGAAAAACATTCAAATTCAAGGCCGGTTTCGATATCGGATCCCACCGAGGCAAAATTTTCTCACATTCTCTTGTATGCTCTTCTGCTGAGCACGTGAACAATACCGAGCGATTGCTCAACCGACTGCCTTCACGTTCTTCTACTGTAGGTAAGGCTGCATTTATCCGCAGCTCAATGCCCAGACGACGGCTTTCCGCTTCGGTACATCCGGCGGCATTACTCCTCTCAGGAGGAGCTCAAGGTGGAGGTGGGGTCGCCTTTCAATCGTGAACTGCTCGTGTGAGCGACACAACTATTCTAAGTCCATTTCTACATTCTTTCACTTCTCAAGTTCCGTATCGTCGTCGAAAGAAAAGGATATCCTCATCATGAGTACAAAACATTTCTTTCCCACAACCGAAGGTGTGGTCCTTCTAGGCCTCGAGAATCTGGTCGCCCGCAACAAACATTTAGCTCTAGACACAGCGAACAAAGTCGTATATTCGAAGACACACCAGCCCTCCAAAGTCACCCTCATATCTGGCGGTGGCAGCGGACACGAGCCCGCATGGAGCGGCTACGTAGGCGACGGCATGCTTGCCGCCGCCGCATGCGGAGAAGTGTTCGCCAGTCCATCGACTAAGCAAGTAATGGCCGCAATCCGGAAGGCACCCTCAGACGCCGGAATTATCCTTTGTATCACGAACTACACTGGCGATAACCTCCACTTTGGCCTCGCGAGGGAGAAGGCCGCGGGTCTGGGCTACAAAGTCGGCGTGCTTAAAATGACCGACGATGCAGTTCTAGGCAAGAAGCAAATCAACAATCTCGGACGACGAGGTCTAGCGGCGAACATGTGGGTGCTCAAACTCGCCGGCGCCGCTGCTCACCACGACTACTCTTTCGAAGACTGCATGAGCATCGGGGCTTCCGTCAACGGCAACGCTGTTACGGTCGGCTCGTCCCTAGACCATTGCCATATCCCTGGTCGCGAGCACCATCGTTCAATCCCGGATAACACCTACGTCGTCGGCATGGGCGTGCACAACGAACCCGGCCTTCACGAAGTTAGCCCGATCCCGACGGCGGAAGAGGTTGTGGCGGATATGCTGAAGTACTGTCTCGACCCTAACGACGAGGATCGGTCATTTGTGGACTTCAAGCCGGACGATGTGGTGTGCTTACTGATCAACAACCTCGGCGGGATGTCCATTTTCGAGCTCGAGGCTCTGACGGCTGTGACGAGGAAAGTGCTGGAGAAGGAGTGGAAGATTGTGCCGCAGCGGGTGCATGCGTCGTGTTTCGAGACGTCGCTCAATGCGCCTGGGTGGTCGATTTCGTTGCTTAATGTGTCTGGTATCGAACGGGAGACGGGGTTTAGAGTATCGAGGCTGTTGGAATTGCTGGATAGCGAGACTTCTGCACCAGCGTGGCCGAGGAATGGGTACAAAGATATCGAGGAGGTACAGCAGAAAGATCTCGAGGACGTCGCTGCGAAGGCTGCAGGCGGTCAAGGACCGAAGGTTGATCCTGCGGTGCTCGAATCGGCTGTCCGGCAGGCTTGCGACGACGCGATCAAGGCCGAGCCAGACATCACGAAATGGGACATCCAAATGGGCGACGGCGACTGCGGAGAAGCTGTGCTAGGGATGTGTCAAGGCATTCTGAAGAAAGTCGATGCTGGGGTGTGTAAAGACGGGCTGCTGTTCAAAGTACTCGACGAAGCGTCCGAAGCTGTGGAAGAGGTTGGCGGAACACTGGGCGCTATTATCAGCATTATCGTTGCGTCGTTTACGGTCAATATGAAGCAAGCTTATGCGAAGGACCAGAGCGGATTTGAGGTGAACGCGAAGACGACTAGTGCAGCTGTTGGAGGCGCGATACAGAACTTGATGGGATATACGAGTGCGAGGCAGGGCGGGAGGACGGTGATGGATACGCTTATACCGTTTAGTGAGACTTTTGAGAAGACTTCGGATTTGAAGAAGGCTGTGGAGGCGGCTGATGAGGGGGCGAAGAGCACGTCGGGTATGAAGGCTGGCTTTGGGCGAGGTAAGCATACAGTTCTTGTTGGTCTGAGCAAAGCTAATAGAAGTAGCTGCGTACGTTGGAGAGGAAGCGGCGGCTCAAGATACACCTCCGGACCCTGGTGCTATGGCGGCGGCGATATTTTTGAAAGGGCTGTTACAAGGCTTGAGCAGATGAGCTTTTCATACGTGGTTGTTTCGATGAGAGTCCAGCGATGTTTTTGACAGTTAAGGTGCACGATATGCCTGGTCGTGTCGACCAGGGGAATGAGTTTGTACATATCTGCAAGAAGAGTCTCGGCTCGCTTTTCTCCTCGCCACTTGCGGTCCAAAAGCTCTTTACACACAGCGTCCACCATCGACAGGGATGTCAATGCCGGTAATGAAATCTCCCTCGTCGCTGCAAAGGTAGAGGCATGCATTTGCAACATCTCGAGGCGACGAACCACGGCCCAAAGGCACGGTGGCCATGAAACCCTTCTCGTTCTCTGGCTTGCCGAGGAAGAGCTCCGTACTGATCGTAGCGTTAGCGTATCTTTATCCTCCCTGTCACGAAAGACTCTACTCACAGGCCAGTGCCTAGCGCTACCACAGGGCACACGCTGTTGAACCGGATGTTGTCCTTTGCGAACTCAACACCCATCGTCTTCGTGGCGTTGATGACCGCTGCCTTCGACGAGTTGTACCATGTCAAACCAGGTCGTGGACGAATGCCGGCCGTTGATGCAATCGAGACGAATGAGCCACCGTTGCCCTTCTTCTGCATGTAGGGCACGAGGACGTTGGCTGAATAGTAGATGGACTTGACGTTGACTGCGAAGACCTTGTCGAAGTCTTCGTCCGTAACATCGTTGGTTGGCTAGAATGATTTTAGCGGTCGACCCAGTTCGTAGTCGTTCGAGATGATCTGACCTTATTCCTGTACGTTGTGCCGGCATTGTTGATTACACAGTCGATCTTGCCAAATTTCTCGTCCGCGACCTTGAGGACGTTCTCCCAGTCGGCACGTTTCGTGACATCGCACTTTGCGTACTCGCATCCGAGCTCCTTGGCCGTCTTCTGGCTGATGTCCTCGGCGTAGTCTGCGATTAACACCTTCGCGCCCTCATCCAAGAACTTCTGTGCAATCCCCTTGCCGAAGCCACCACCACCTCCGGTGACAATTGCAACCTTTCCTTCGAGACGTCCTGGCATTGTGATTGATTTTGCTTGTGGATGTGGTGAGGGTATGAAATTGGATTTCGAGATGTAGAAGGATCGGCGGTTTGATAGGAGTGAAAGGAAGAAAACTTAACTTCGCAATGATGGACGGTTAGAACATGACATAGCCATATGGCTATTGCTACCCCGCAGGGGTCACTGTGAGTTCATACGCGGGGCCATGGTCCAAGGCCGTGGATGTCAATGCATAACCGAAAGAAACCACTCCCGGAGCTCGTGTTCCTCTTGTTCCTGCGACTTTGGAAGGTCTGCCAGAGGATGTAAGTATCTTCAAAACTCATCATCCGTGTTGTGTTGACTAATATGGTTGGAATGATGTACTGAGGCCGGATGTGCTCGATGGCGCCCAGGGAACATTCCAAACCCAGCTGGCATGCAGGAAAATCAAGGGCACCTTCGATGGTTTGCAGGGCTCGTTCGAGTTTCCTTCTGGAGTAGTGGAGCACTTCTTCACAGTGACGGTAGCTCAGAGAGGTAGCCGGACCTCGTGGTCCAACACCTCCGGTGCCGGAGGAGAGCTCTATGGTGGGCCTTTGCCTAGCAGAAGCAGCAAGCAGAGAGTTCCGCAGGATCTGCGATACAAGAATGACTTTGACGGCAGTCCGGTGTCCTGCAGTAGTGGGAAGAAAACACCATGTGGTATTGGATGGAGAAGATGTAGTCAAGATGGAAGTCGACGTATTGTTTCACCGCTGGATAAACATATCTCCGATCCGGAAGCAAAAGGCAAGCACGTCAGAGCAGCAAGAGAGGAAGCAGTACAACTTTCACAGCTCTCAACCAAAGGTAATAAATAATACACGCCACTACACCCATTTCTTTTCGTCCGCGACGAAAAGGTGAAACAGAGAACTTGTCAGAGGACGCGTGGAGCGACAACGACCAGGCCGCAAACCCGATTCAAACATACGTGGCATTCGACGATACATTTGTGGCTAGGAGCACCATCCTTCTCCTTCCATTTTCCCAAACCCACTTGATCACCATTCACACCACCGTCCTCGCCTGTCTAGCTTTTCCTCCCTTCTCACCCCTCTCCCACTTCCCCTCACACCGCCTGCCACCGCCTAACAATCCGCACACACTCCTCCCGCATCCAATCCCTGCACTCCGGACACGAGAAATTCTCATAATAGTACCACGTCGGGAAAATCAGCATCCGACAGGCCGGGAGGTTGTGGTTCCGGGCCCAGAAGCAGCGGGCGAAGGAGAGGTGGAGGTGGTTGCAGGCGTGGGTGGCGTGGAGGTTGAAGCACATTTTCTTGTTTTTCTTTTTCCTTTTGCTGGAGGGGAGGGTCAGTGGGTGAAGGGGGATGCAGATACTGAGTAGTACTTGTTGAATGCTTTGTGAAAGTGAAGGAAGGGGGGATATATCGGGCGGTGGTTGTTTGGACTGGGCGCTGCGATTATCGATCTGGTGGATTTTGTTAATCGTTGCTTTGCTGGTCGTTGAAGATGCGGTTTGGTGCCGTGCAGCTGGCTGATCTTCCTGGCTTTGCTGGTCGTTTTGTCGTTGTTAGTAGGTAAGTAGACGGTAGGGAGATACTTGCTCGTGACTTGCTGGCGTTCTGTGACTTCACGTGAATGCGATCATGTGAGGTCGAGACCATATTCACCATCAACAAAGGGCCCGTCCAGTCACCTTGGCGGGATAGGCACGGTATGTTTCACCTACCATATCTTACGATCTGAACGTTGTTGTAAGATCCATTTGCAGGTTCTGGCCGTTAGCCGACCGATCAGCAGCGATGTCCTGCTCTACCAGTGTATCGAGATCCCCAAAGATATCCACAAAACCGCAGCCAGCCAACCCATCTTACTTCATTAGTCTTGCACAACGCAACACAATCGATCGTCCCGTCATCTCTTCACCTCCGGATCCTCCAATATCCCCTCAACTT